>Ga0214545_1001306_pt1 | contig 46073 bp, 19 predicted proteins | sample CNSS4metaG_FD_160064 | JGI IMG/M metagenome (GOLD analysis project Ga0214545, IMG submission 160064) | Root nodule microbial communities from cowpea collected in UCLA plant growth center, Los Angeles, California, USA - CNSS4 | ecosystem: Host-associated > Plants > Roots > Nodule | place: USA... | reverse complement strand
TTTCTCCTTTTTTTACTGTTTACGAAGCTTTTCCCGGTGGCACGAAATTAATGGTAGACGAAACTGGACTTAGTTTAGTTATATCTATCAGATGCTACACCATGCATTCTCACATTTAATTGATACCGTCATGCACGCGCATTTAATTAATTTAATTTCCTCATCAAATATTAATTTAAGATAATAATAACAAGCCAATTATTGTTATTTTCGAACCAAAAGTGTTCTAAACTTAGATAATTTATGAATGGGTTGAATACGAGTCTAATTTTTTAAAATTTTGGTCAATTTTTCTTATACTCCTCTGAAATAAAAAGAAGAAGTTCTTTTAGTCTTTAAAATGTAAAAGATAACTAAACTAACGATGTCGATATTAATTTTTTTTTGTTATTTTTTTTATTTACATAAATTAACGTCAAAATTTATTTTAGTTTCTATTTTTTTCTAATTTATTAAATTTAATTAAAATTATTTTCTTAATCCCCCTAATATAAAATTATTTTTTAGTTTCAAATAAATTTCATGTGAATGATGAATGACTCAAAACTATGATCAACGCTCTTAAAGACAACAACAATACATAACATTAAACAATATAAAATATAATATTAAAGGTTTTCAATTCATAGAAGGTAAATAGGTTTATTTATAATATAAAATATACTGCTAATAGTGATATTGAACATACAAGACACGTCTCGTCATCAAAAGTTACATACAATTTGAAAATGTTGATTACTTCGACACATACTCACCACTCATCAAATTTATCATAATGTGTCGCAACAGTTAAAACAAGAGCAATATTTTGTTCTTGGATTTTGATGCATCGAGGAAAAGAGCAATATTTTGACAGATATTTGTATTTTTGTCCTTTTTTATTGTATTGGTTCAAAGTTTATTGTTTTTTTATTGATTTACTATTTGATGCACCATTCACGGCACAATGTGATTATTACAACCTGCAAATTTAAACTATATTTATATAAATAAATAAAAAAATATAATTTTTTGTTTTAACGACCAAAATATAAGAATATATATAACTATATATTTTTTTGTTTGAAAGCTTAATTGTCTAAACTAAAAGTTAAAATCCAATATCTCGAATTCCCTACATTTTCTCCCCCCAACGAATCCATTTGTGCTGAGTCCAGAATATATAAATTGATGAAATGAAACCATAAAAGGTCTGAATTTTTTTTTTTGAAAAGGATCGTTGAAGGAGGGAATTGCAGAGAGACCGGGGATATAACATCCTCAATGTTCATCGTCTCTCAACCCTCAAGCGCAAACAAAAATGTGGAAAACCTCCGTCAACATGAAGGCATTTTTTATATTTCATCTCATTTTCAATTACATTTAATAATGAATCTCTTAATTTCTAATTTCATTAATGCAGAATCAAAGGCAAGTGACAATGGTAGTTCTTTTGGCACTTTCCCTCGTTAATGGCTTCTCCTGCCTCAAGGTCTATACCTAATTATTTGTGCAGTAATTAATTTAAAGCATATAGTATATAGTATATCACCTACATTTGCAATCTTATTGAATAACGTTAACGATGATTCTGAATAGTTTCTTGGCGAATAACAGCTGGGAGAAACTTGTGGCTCTGATAAGAAATGTGACGGTGGTCTTAATTGTGGAACATGCGCTGAAAATGGGAATACCCGCTCTAGATGCGTAAGGACCCAACCTATAATCCCTACTTCCAAGGTACAAACCACTTTCATAATTTCTTTCAATTTTAATATAATTTTTTCGGTCAAATTGCCTTTTTAATAAATATTTATCATGTGAATTTGAATTAAAAACTGCATTTTTAATTAAGAGATGATTGTATCTTTGCATTGTGTGTGTTGTTAATGGTAATTGAAAGGATTATTGAGTGGTAAATATGTTGTTGTGGAGTTATTAGGTGAAAGGTTTGGCGTTCAACAGATATTCATGGCTCACAACTCATAACTCATTTGCTCAATCTGGCGTTAAATCGGACTCAGGATCAATCATTATAACCACCACAACACAGGAAGACTCAGTTGCCCAACAACTCGCTGTGAAACATTATTGCTTCTCTTTTACTATATTCTTTACTTACACTACTTCAAAATAATACATATATGTTTGGAAGTAATTTCCTTTTTCTTCTCATTTCCACTGCACAGAATGGAGTTCGTGGGCTTATGTTAGACATGTACGAATTTAACGATGACATATGGTTGTGTCACTCCTTCGGAGGCAAATGTTACGAAGCCACGTCCTTTGTAAGAGCATAACTTTCCTATGCACAATTTGTTGTCAAACGTAGAATCTCTTCTAACTTCTCTGCATGCATGCATGCATGCCAGAAACCTGCTATAAAGGTGCTTAAAGACGTTAAAGCATTTCTTGAAGCAAATCCGTCGGAAATTGTGACCATCTTCATTGAAGACTACGTGTCATCTCCCCAGGGGATTTCAAAGGTCTTTAACGATGCTGGGTTGAACAACTACTTGTTTCCACTCTCCAGAATGCCCAAAGACGGTGAAGAATGGCCAACCGTCGATGACATGGTTCAGAAGAATCAACGCTTACTTCTTTTTACCTCTAAATCATCTAAAGAATCTTCTGAAGGCATTGCTTATCAGTGGACATACGTTGTAGAAAACCAATGTCAGTTTCATAATTTTTAGTGAGGATATTGAACCCCAATCGTACGATTGTTTATATGGAATTTGATTAATTTTCAGATGGAGATGGCGGAATGGTTAATGGTTCTTGTCCACACCGTGGAGAATCTCCAGCCATGAACACCAAATCAAGGTCATTGGTTTTGATGAACTATTTTCTGAGTAATGCTAATTCATCTTCGACTTGTGCTCACAATTCGGCTCCGTTAGTTAACATGCTGAAAACTTGTCATGCTGCTGCTGATAATCGGTGGCCCAATTTCATTGCCATTGACTTTTATATGGTATTAAATTATTTTAATATTGCATTTAATTAATTTGATTGTCTTCTGGAAATACTTGCATTGATAATATATGTGTTAAAAGAGGAGTGATGGAGGAGGAGCCCCTGAAGCTGTTGACATAGCCAATGGCCACTTAACATGCGGATGTGACAACATTGCCTATTGCAAGGTTCATTACCAACTTCTCTTTCTATCTCACATCCAATAAAATGAAATAAAATCAAACTTATAACTTTGTTGATATATTCACACCAAAATAATTTTCTATGATGACAAATATTTGTTGCAGTGGTTTTAAAATCGAAAAGTATAACATATTCTAAAATTTAGAAATATTGATAAAATATAATAAGCCAGAAATTGAATGTATTGTTTTAAGGAAAAGTTATAAATATATGCAGGAAAATGCCGAATATGGAAAATGTGATGTGCCTGTACTTTCTCCACCGCCACCGGCGGCTGCTCCCCCAGTCGCCGTTGAAAAAAAAGCAGAGCCACCGACGGAGGAAGAACTTCATGTGGACACCCCTCTCAAGTTGCTGAAATTTTTATGGGTAACATGACCACTTTCTTGATTTGGCTAAAACTGTATCAAACCATACTAACATAACACTGCTTAATTTTTCAGAACTGGTTGCTAAGTTTGTATAATAACAAAGATTGAAAAGGCATCTTCAAAATACATTAGAGGAAGATTATAGTCCATGGAAACGTTTGAGGATTTTTTTTATTTTTTTATCAAAGGGTACTATTTTCGGTTGTCAGGTTTCATGACATATATGTCTGGTTTCTAACTAGCTACTACATGGACATAGTTCTCCATCATTTTGTGTAAAACTCTTTAGCTTATGCACCATTTCCTATTACAAGGTAAATATTAAGTAAGATATCTTCAGTGCATTGTTCACTGGTTCTTCAATTTCTTGCTTGATTTTATAATTTAAACAACTGTCAAACTCGTTCATGTGTTTTGATCATATTAGTATTGTAAAACAAGTAAATAGATTTGTCAATTCAACCTATGTAACCATTATTTTAAGGGTTAAATACGTTTTTGGTCCCTCAAGTTTCAGCGAAAATTGGAATTAGTCCCTCATCAAAACTTTTGATCAATTTAGTCATTCATCTTTCAAAATGCGTGAATTTAGTCTTTTTAACCAAATTTTGTTAAGTTTTTTTGACGTTTCAAGCGCATTTCATGATAGTATTTAAATTATTTACACTGTTCAACACATTTTTGTTTCAATGTTAACTTAAATACTATCATGAAATGCGTTTGAAACGTCAAATAAACTTAAAAAAATTTGGTTAAAAGGACTAAATTCACGTATTTTGAAAGATGAGGGACTAAATTTGTATAAAGTTTTGATGAGGGACTAATTCCAAAATTTACTAAAACTTGAGGGAACAAAAACATATTTAATCCTTATTTTAATAGATTAGGTCAGGTTCTTCTACCACCAACATATTTTGACCTACACGTTTGTGAAGAAAATGTACTCATGAGGTTAAACTCGATAATAAGATAAATCCTTTCACTTTAATTAAACAATTTATAAAGATCGGACCACGTAAAGAAGGAATTGATAGGGTAAGATGTAATGCTTGAAAACAATTTCAAAAACCATCATATTAATCTCGTCTTTTCTTATAAAATTAAGTGTGTATTTTTTTTTTTATCTTAAGTTAAAACACTTATTCTTTGATTTTTCTATTGTTGATTATTTTAAATTTGAAAATAGGGAGATGAGAGAGAATAACTCATTCGTAACATTTAAATAGGAACTAGTTTATAGAATTGTAGTTCACGAACCACAATAGCGTCATGTGTATCACACACAAATCAAATCAATTATTTAGAGTTTAGAAAGTGTGTAATTTTAAAAAAGAAACTAAATATATTCTTTCTATTTTTATTTAATTTACACACGAAGAAATGGTAGAGAGATTTTTTATATACGATAAATAAGGTTGTTAAATGTATTATTTGTGCAAGGGGTGTCAAATTGTTTCTAATTTATGGATTAACTTGTCTTAATTATCATGATAACACTGATTTTTTTTCACCTCCTAACAGGAAAGCTTGAGAGTACAAACTTATATTGCCTCTAGATTAAGGGGTTTAAGAAACTTTAGCACATAATATAATTACATTTTTTTCAACCCAATCATTGGTTTGTAATGAAAGAATACGGAAACATCTCCCAAATTTGTTTAAATCAACCCTCCAAAATTTTAAAGTACAATAATATTGTCAATGTTTTATTTAATTTGACGTGTTTATATTATAATAAAATAAATAATTAAAATTATAATATTAAAATTGAATTAAGTTGACTCAATCCAATCTAATCCAATCTAATCATATTAAGTTTCATTATCGATTAGATCAAATCCAGTCAAACTCAAACTAATCGAATTGTTGTCAATTGAATAATATATTTATCTAAATCCTATTCACCCAACTCACTAGTTTTATGTGATGGTACGAAGCGATAGAAAGTAGTGGTGTAATAGACTGATTATTTAAGATTTCTTTTCATAAATTGTGATACGTGCATAAATTCGGTAAGCAAAAACGCCTTGAAGAAAAACATTGAGATTGATAGATTTGTTGAGCGCGCGTATGAAGTTTAACTAAATAATCAGATTGCAAAGCATTGAAATAAAAGATAAGGATGGTTTATTATTATCAAGACCTGGAAAGAATAATGGTTCTACCATTATAAATATACAGATAACTTATTTTGGAAACAGTCATAACGCATAGAATACATTACCATATGAAGAAATTTCTTCCGACTTTTTCTTCTTTTGCCATACCCATAGGGTTTCCCAAGGCTCGCCATCTTATTTGCCTTATTACTGTAGCTCCCCAACTGGCGCCTCGTTGAGCCACAGGAAATGAATGAAGTCGTATAACTTTGCACTAACACTGACCTTGTATGGGGTTGGGTTAAGTCTCCTCATGTGGTCAGGTCGCATTATCTCCAGTTGCTTGATGCACCGGTCTCTAATGTCTCTCAGAGCTGGTAAAGTATCTTTCTTTTTATCTTCAAAAAAGAATTACCAAGATGGTAAAGAAAACAAAAAAACGACGATCATGAGCAGAATGCACTGATATATGAATTGTAGATAAATGCTAGAGTGCGACCTAGTTTTCAGATGACAAATAACCATTTCATTCAAGAACTCATAAAATAATACATTTTGCAACCACAAGATTTACAGATGGAAGGATATCTTCCTTTTCGTAGTTTTAAATGAGTAATGAAGTGGCAGGTTCACAAGCTACAATCCCGTAAATATTTATAGAAAAGAAAAATAAGAAAAAAAATAATTTTCCTCAACCTAAAACTTATTTATAAATAAATTAAATTGCAGAAGCTCTTTCATACCGGCTTCATATTTTTTTGATAAGCATACTAGCTTAGCTTCATATTAAAAGATTATTTCTTATAATAATATCATAAGCTATTACTGATCTCCACGATAGTTAATAATTAGTTCTCTTCTCACCTGAATTGCCAGGCCAGTAACACCTTAAAAGCTCCTCAACTTTCTGTGGCACAACGTATGCTCTCTTGGATTCTTGAAAGGGATGTCGGCACAGGATTCTTTCTCCCACCTACAAATCAAAGATGATAAAATAATTGTTAGGCCTTATTTTTATACTAGCAAAACCAACTCGCTTGGAAGCAAGATTGACAAGCCAAGACGCTGGAACTTTACATTCTAAGAGCAATGAGAGAATGTTGCCAAGTAGTCGGTCCATTATTTGGATTTATATTATCAAAAAGGGTGAAGAATAGCAATTGAATATGGCCAAATTTTCCAGAACAACAATATTGGAGGTTCTATCAAAAGTTGCTTCTACATTACTAAGTGTGCATTCAGTTTTGTCATCTAATCCGCCCACAACGAAACCCATGACTGTTTTAGGCACTTCATCATTGTACCTAAGAAAAATCACTTCAATGCTTAGATAATACAACACATGCTTAAACCAAAGCATGACAGTTTCTTCAGACTTGACACTACTACTCCAAGGCGACAGTCCTAAAAAAGAAATCTCATTGACCAGAATCCCAACTTGGCATGCTGGTGAAAACATTGAAATAATACCTTTGGAGGGGGCTCATTTTCTCCGGTCATTATGTCAACCAGGGGATAACCTTCTTTCCCATACAACCTATAGCATCGCTTCTTACATGGAATAGAGACCTAAATACAGACAAAGAAACAGAAAATATAAAAAATAAATATTAATCAGACGATTACACTACCATGTCCAGTTTAGAATGATCAAACCTTTGACACATCTTCAGAAAGTTTGATACGAGGTTGATTATTTATTTCAACCAGCTTGAAAACAACACCTAATGCAGCTTGAGCGTAACACGTAACCAGATAGGTACCAATTCCATAGGCATCAACCTCATGACCCTATAGAGAAAATGCCATACAATAAAATATTTATGATAATGAAACTACATATTCTGTGTAAATTTATATAAAGTCTCGGAGTTTTCATTTTAAACCTCAACACATCATCAGAAAAGATTAATACATAGAAAAATCCTATTGATGGATTCCACCATGATATGAAAATGTTCTATCCCAACGAGAAGAAAAATCTATTAACAATTTCTATTCAATAAATTAGCAGTACCCATATTAAGCATTGGTCACTGTCATATTTATTATGGGCTTTTGAATTTGAGCTGGGGCTAAAGCTACATGCTGATTTTCCTTTCAAACACTGGCTTGGTAGCAATTTACCACAGTGAAGGGGGCAGATAAGATAATTTAAAGTATTCCTACGCCTTGACAATTTTAAACTTCTTTTATTTACTAAGTTTTTATAAAATTCTGATTATAAATCCTCAATCTCAGTGATGGCTACCCTTTCAATAAACAGCCGCATGGTCCTGTGGTTAGATAACTTCAGTTGGTTTAAATTAACCTGAGTTTGTCGAATTTTTAGAGATTAAGATTGTGACTTCAGTGAGTAAAGTTATGTAAGTTACTTCTATTCTCAGTTACTCAATAATTAATGGTATCCCAATCATGGTAGGAAACCATGTTACTTCCATATGGAAAGTTACATGCCCACAGAACTAACATATGTATCCTACAAAACTGCAATTTTGAAGGCAAAACTTTCCAAAATTATAACAGATCTTTCAGGGACACCCGTATTAGTGAAATAAACAAAGTTTCATATTCCTCGCATTTCTTATAACTTACTAAATTACATAACTAAAGTACCCTTTTTTCAATCAATTTTTTTTTGTTTTAATTAGAGGAGGGGAAATATTATAATAACTATCCAACCATGTCAGTAACTTACATTTGAAGATCCAATTTTAAATAACAGGAGAACTTATTAATTCCACCAAAAGCCTAGATATGTAGATGTAAATAGATGTGCGAAATTTATAATGAAAATCTGTATAAAGTTTAAACCAACAAATCATGTGCAATAGCCATAAAAGAATTTTATGTAACACTGAAATTACTCAATGGGAACACATCTACGCCGAAAAGCAAACACAGATACTGCTCAATTGTTACACTGATTGAGAATCAATAGTTCAGAAATCAGAAGCTCCAGTTTACATTGACATAATTACCTGTTTGTTTAAAGCATCTAGTGTTTCCTCATTGAGGTCATTACTTGCAGTGATTGCTAGCTTCCCAAATTCAGGCACTCCAAATTCCTTCTCAATAGAGCGAAAGAACTTCCTGACCTCACAAGACAAATATGCAAGGTCACCAGAGTCCAATCTAATACCAACTGCTTTGTATCTGCACGGTACATCATGAAGGCTCAGCAATGAATGGCAATTATGTGATTCTTTGGAAATGATAACTTTTTTAAGGGAATGAACATGAGGGTACTAAGAGACTAGTTCAAGCCAAAGGTATGACTCCCTTAGTTCCCTTTTGTCTTTTAAGGTTCTTTTCCCGGAACTAAGAAATACAATAAATTTTCTTGATTCTAATAAAATAGTTGTATAGTTTTCTATTTTACTCCGTTCTCTCTCAATCTAACACTGTAAATGCATGTGTAAATTATTTAAAAATTAATGTAAGGGTTACGGGCATAATAGGAAAAACAAATAAATTTTATTCAAATTCTAAAAAGAAACAATTCTTTTTCAAAATTAAGACATAAAAAAGAACAGAGGGAGTGCAATTTATTGATTATAGAACAGGATCTGAGAAAGAAGAGATCTGCAGTAAATTAACAGGCTGGTGTAATCTTCAATTTGAAAATAACATTATAGCATACATATAATATAACATTATTTGCCAAAAGGAAAAAAAAAATAATACAAGCACATGGAAAAAGGATTCTCAACGAACAAGATACATGCAACAATATACACCACAGTCTGCATAAAGAAATTATGTAATAGCAAGAACAGGGCAATGTGCTTCTAATAACTGTGGAAACATTATTCATAAGCAAGCCCATTTAATAAAATTTTCAGGAAAATTTTGCATTAATGCTAAAAATACCAACCAACTGCAACTACGAGTTTAGATATTGCATCCAGTACATCCTAATCAAATCCTAATGAGGATTGCCATTACATCCATATTTCTAGACTGGTGGCTACTACTGCTATTAATTCCTCCCAGAACATCTATGCAGATACTACCACATGATATAATTTTTCATTCATTCATTTGGAAAAGAAAACAAAACTTTGTATACCTACCAACTAAGAAACAACAGGGACAAGGGAACAATAACTACAATAGAAATTCATACTTGTGTAAAACTTAGGGATACAACCGGATATAATATTAACATGAAATACTTCCTGACATACCCTAAATCACTGAGAGCTAATGCAACTGCACAGAAGTTAGGGACTCCACTTCTCATCACCTGTCAACCAATGCAAATGTAATGATCTAAAGAAATAGCTGAACTCATAACAAAAAATACAGAATGAACCCATAAAAAAGCAAACCCGTCATTTGATATAATGACATGACATAATGACTGATATAGCAGTTCGCACATTTGCAAAGCTTAACAAACTTTCAACGTTAGCATATACAATAAAATAATAGGCAGGCAGAAGTTGGAGGGCAATATGTGTTGCAATATTCAAGAGTAAAATAGGTATGGCATCACTTATGCACCTTAGGTATGATTTGCAACACTATTCACCCAGCCTGGACTTTGTACCTCTGTTGCATAAGAACGATCCATTCAGTAGAGTTATACTCTATTTGAAAACTGAAGGAACACTGACCAGTGATCAGTGTCTCTGAGTATTGAGCACAACACTACCTACCCATCCACACATCTGTTAAATACATAGCTAATCTAAATCTTAATATAAAAGGAGATAATTCATGTGACTAATTTGCAACTTAAAGTTTATGCATATCCTAGGAGCAAGGGCAACTAAGGGTTGGGTTACCTCCAATACATACGCAGAGATTTATAAGCACACGACAATTCACTCATCTTCCCAGTTATCTAAATCACCTATCAATTGCGTCTCAAAGTCAAATTGATAAAAGATACCATAACTGATTCGTTTTTAGCTTGTATCAGTTTCCACTTTTATTGTTTATCACAGCATCTTCATGGAAAAACCAGAACTAGTTCACAAGACATAAATGAGGGGAAAACAAGATTTACCCATAACCATCAGACATTTCCAGGTAAAATAGATTATATATAATGATGGTATTTTAAGAACTAGAAAATCAGTATACTTACATCATATGTATCTACAAGGGCAAGAAAATTATCAGGAAATGCCAATGCATACGATGTGAATGCTGCCAACTCGCTTTGATTGGTCTCACCAAAAACACCATTTGATAACTGCAGAGAGGGTACATATAAGTATATTCACTGGTAAATCCATCTTTGATTTTGTAAGAGCGCAAATGCTAAACAAATAACGGAGTGATGGCTTAAAGCATTGGCATGAAATGCTTATTCATTTTTTTTTTTTCAGAAAGTGGGGAAAACATTAGCACACATGAAAATTATTAAATATAGTGAAACTAAGTTTGAGATTAATCTCAAAATACACATAGAAGTTGTATTTATAATAAAGAAAATATGGACTAAGCCCAAAATACATATGAAGAATAATAACAATAGAAATATAAAATAATATATTAATGATATCTTTAAAAAAATCAAGATCTAATATACCTATATCATATTAGGAATGACTTTATTTGATGTATACCTATTCAATAAAGTTCTATTGTATTAATCTTCTGGTTATCCAGGCTATATGATTATATTCAAACTTCATATGTAGAATAATTTTTTCCTGTGTAGAATGTCCAGTGAAGGATCAAAACACTCCATAATTCATGTATGTCAATCGCATAAAATAAAATCATGTGTAGCACAGTTACCCCAAACCTTTTTGTTAGGATGACATCATTCTGGGAATGCTTTCTACGCCAACTAATGATAAAAAACCTTAGACTCAAAGCTTGAATAAAACATGAATCCACCCAAAACCTTGCGTGGAGACTGAACACACCATGCTCCCCCGCAGAAATAAACACACCAAAAAATATAAACAGGAGATAATTCACAACTATGGCAGAAAAACAACATTAAGGATGTAAATGTTGTATCATGGAACCTGAATTTTGCTCAGCCATGTTTGAACCACAATAACAAAATCATCACATGTACTTGAACCATCTTTTCTGCGAAGTGATTTGTCTGATATCTCGTCAAGGTTCTGCACAAATGTACACAAAAAAGAGTAAGCAAACGAAAATAACAGAAAGTACCTCATTTACTTTAAGCATATAAACTACAATAAAACAATAAACATAAATAATATATAAAGGCGGCTAGAAATTACAAGCCAGATTTTGGACAAAAGCTCCAAATTTATAAAAAATGGGATCTACAAATTACAGATTCAGGAAACAACAGCAGGGTAAGACTGCAACAACTCCGCTCCCTAGATCCCCGGGCAGGGAGCCTTTTGTGCACTTGGCAACTGTTTTTTAAGGGGACCTACCTTGGTGTTTCATAGTTTCATGGTCAAAGTCAAAAACTCAAACTTTGACTCTATGGAATCTGATCTGACTGCGTAATATTTTGGAAAATGAATAGGACAAAACTTTCATATGATCCCTCTGAATTATACAATTGCACTTGTCACACTCCAATCTTGATCCATAGTGTAAATGTTTTATCTTCCTAGACCTACATTTTTGTAATCTCAAATGAGATTCATAAATGCATATAAACAAATTGAAATGACTTTAATTGTTATGACTTAAAACCATATTCACACTGAACTACATAGCAGTGCCTCTCCACTAATCAGTGTATTCTTCCGGGACAAATTTCCAACTATCTTTGTTATAACAAACAATCAAATACAATTTAGTGCCTTTAGACATGTTGAAAGGAAAAATTTAAACAGAAACTATATTCTTTCATCTACATAGGGGATATGTATTATATTTTACAAATAACAAGCATACTTATTAGAAATTGTTTACATGATCATTAACCAAATATGTCACAAAATTCAGTAAATTGGTTACGCACCATGTAAGAACTAACGAATGCATGGGAATGAGTACCACGAAGCGGTATCCCGAATAACTTTCCAGCTGCAACATTGCTATTGACACATGAAAAAGGCAGTTTATGAAAGAATCAAGCTTAGAAAAAGTCAGAAACAAAAATATTCACCAAACTAAAATAAAACAGCCAACCTCCCCCTTCCCCAAAAATGCAAATTTTCCCTGATCATTCAATTTGAGCACAATGCCCCGAAATCTAGGGTTATAATATGAAACCTGAGTGACTTTCGAGTTATTAAAATCTCATATCTTACCATTTTGTGCAAACAAAGTCTGACTTGATCAACTTAAATTGCAGGTCAATAACTTCACTTATCACATATAAGTAATGGGTACAAGGGAACTTGTGTAGGCCATCTCTCAGTAATATGATTTTTATTGTTTGTCTACTCTATCCAGTTGTACTTAACTTTAAGTACTTCAATATTCCTAGGGTGATTACAATGACAAAAGATAAAAAAGTAGAAGTGCAAATAACACTGAAAAGGAATAGCAAACTATGGGTTTTTTCCACAACAACAATCTACAAAACTTTGTAACCAACATCTCTATGCAATCAAACTTAAAACAGTAAGAAAAAAATAATAATAATAAATAATTTCAAGTTCTGCATTGCACTATGAAATGGAGCTAAAGTCAGTTCAAGGTTTTAGGCCATCCAAACCAAAGTGTTTCATCACAATAACTACAACAAAGAAATACTGATATAAGAACATCAATAAGTAATTTAAAATTTTAATCCTTTCCCTGCATTCAAGTTCTCTCGTACTTATTAATTTTCAAAATCACTCATAAGTTATTGCTTGCAACCTGATGGCGTTATTTATGTGACAGAAAATGGGGCCTTGATCATGAATTTACCAAAGTTATTTGAATCATGCTAAAAAAAAGTCTAGCACATGGGAAACATTTAGTTTAGATCCAATTACAATGTACAAACTAACAGACCATGTCGCAAAACCATGCTAGAACTACATTGCATAATTGATAATACCTTGTTGCATCAAATCCACCAATATAACAGTACTTTGATGCTCCTATTCCACCATCAGGCCCCTAAATTAAAAAAAAAAAAATCTTTTAATGAATATCAAAGAAGCTAAGTTATCCCAAAATTTACTACAATAAAAACTACGTAACCTGAGCCCTTCGCAATCCAAACTCCAGAAGAGTTTTGGATTTTCCAGCAACATGACGATGCCTTGCAGCATTAGTAGAAACTAATGATGCATAATTAATTAGATTCACAAAAGGTGTTTCCAACAATTGAACAACCTGAACAATACGACAGTCAATTTAATTAAGAAATTGGTCATCTTTGAAAGCAGATCACTATTAAAGTATGGTAGTTAATGGCGGGCAAGTACTCACAGCAATTGGGCCTTCAACTCTCATAAGGGGAACCTTGGGGAAAACAACTGTTCCCTCGGGAATAGCATACACCTCAACATCAGAGCAGTCAACTCCTCTAAGATAGTCAAAAAATCCATCCTAGATTTAATTGATTATTATTAACAAGTCAGAATATTTCGAAGTGCGAATTTAAATAAAACTGCAAGCAGTATTAAATTTTCCACAGAATTGAAGCAAACCCAACTACCAGACATATTATTTCAGATTTTCATGGCCCAAATCTGTTTTTAAAAAAGAAACAAAAACCTTCAATTCTTTCTATCCTGTAGATATCCTAAAGTTAGATTCCAGTATATCTAGTTGAAAGTTCTGACACAGTTGACATTAAGGATAAAATTTCTGCTTTTTACCTACATCATTTCCTATTATTGAAAATAATGTTACACCTAAATTCCCGGTATAAGGAAACTTCAAATCTTTACACTTAAACCATCCTACTAACCATAGTAACAAAACAAGGAAGTTACACTTATAACAAGTATCATAATTTACTTTACCTCACAAGAGGAAGATAAACTTTGCCTGACAAAATCAATCTCCTCCTCAGTGAGCTTGAAATTAGCTATGAATCTTATGCACTCTTCCAAACCAGCGAAGACGGTATACTCTCCACCGAACGGACTCTTCCGAAAATACAAATCGAACCTGAAAGGAAACACGATCCAATCTCCTCACAAACACACACATGCATTCCAAAATTAAAACAGTGATTAAAACGCCGAAAAGAATAACCATTATGCAGCCACAGATTAATCAAACACTAATCCCAACAGAAGATAATGAAAGCTCTCAACACAGCAGAAGCACAAAACGACAACTATTATTCACAATTTCACATGCACTTCATCGGAAACAAAACGCAAACTAAAACAAAAAAACGACGAATACTGACACAGCACGTTCTTGATGCTTGCCAGCTTTCCAGTAGGCGTAAGCCATGGTGAATTGATAGAGATCTGTGAGCAGAGGCGTAACCATCGGATTCGTAGGTCCGTCTATGGCGCCACTGGAAGGCTTCTTGTTCGCTCCGTTCTCCTTCGCCTCCATTAGGGTTCTCGCGCTCGTGCACTCTCTGCTGCGAGAATCAGTCCTTGTGTGGTCTCTGTTTTTACTGTTTACGGTTTTTAGTTGCCCTGCGTTGTTTTAGTTTATCACCTCGCGCGCGTTCTACTTATATAGTTGGTTCTAATGCAAGCGTGAGCGTCACGCACGAAAAGGGGACCTGCGGCGGAGAGAGGAGAGAGAAAGTGGCATATACTTTCTTAGAACAATACTCCTAAGCAAGTCCTTGGTCTAAGCCCAGACTCTTTGAACTTTGAACTTGGATGAAGGAACCAAGAACAGAGAAAGGTTGAATAAGACAGATAGAAGCAGCTTGGTTAGTTGTTGTGTATTCTCGAGGTCAAGTGCAGTGTTCGTTGCACTGCCAAAAGCCAAAAAGAGGTTAAAAAGCTTTAGGAATCTTGTTTTATAACTCTACAAAATATAATCTAATCAACCATCGCTCTGTTACTATCACTGTAAAAATAGTTTAGATTATCAACAAAATAATAATGTTTCTAATATTATATTTAAGGCTTTAGAGATTGAATGAAATATAAAAAGTTTATATAGTACTTTCGTTTTTTAAAGTAAATATTTAATTAATTTTTTTTTCATTTTTAATATTGTTTAAAATTGTGAGATATTGTTCTTTCCGTTAAGTTATATGATGACAGTATCTTGAAATTTTCTTTTTCAATTACTTTTTTTAAATTGTTTTTTTTACTTAATTACTCATCATATATTCAGTTTGTTTCCAAAATTTTAAAATTGTACTCACTTTTAAGTTTGTTTATCCAAATTCAAAATTGTACATCAATGTAGTACACTCCGTTATTTTGTTGCAAACGACACTAATATAATTAGTTATATTTTTCATAGACAAACTTGGGATTTCCGATCTCAGGTAATATCGGTTTAGGATTATGGGATCTTTTCTATCAGATAGGGAGGACTGTTTCACAAAATGTACTTCTAAGACAAGGTACTGCCACGTGATAAGGTACCTGCCAAGTGTCATTGATTTCAAATTAGTTCAGGTATCTATTTGTTCCCAGTACTCATATTTATTTGTTTCAATTTAGTCCCCGCTCTATTTGTTTTAATTATGTTCAATTTTTTTTTTCAAAATAGAGAAATATTGTGTCTCCCGACCAAATTTATTATTTATATAAATGTTATATTTATATTTGTTATTAAAAATGACTTATAAGATTAAGTATTGAAATTTATATTAAAGTTTAGTGATAAAAGTCATGAATAACAAATTTACCAACACTTTGTTATTCATGAGTATAATAAATATTAATGTAACAAAACATAAATTTGTTATTCATGACTTTTATCATTAACTTTAATATAAATTTCAATACTTAATTTTATAAGTCATTTTTAGTAACAAATATCAATATAACATTTATATAAATAGTAAATTTTGTCTTAAAATGGAGACAATATTTATATAAATAATAAATTTTGTCTTAAAAGAGAGATAATATTTCTCTATTTTGAAAAAGAAAATTGAACAAAATTGAAAGAAATAGAGCGGGTACTAAATTAAAACAAATAAACATATATGGGTGTTAAATTGAAACAAATAGACACATGTGGGAACTAGATTGAAATCAAGACAATGACACTTGTCATGTACCTTGCCACATGTCACGGACAATGCCATGTGTCACACCAAGAATTTGACATGTGAAAAAAAAATTTGTTTTTTAAAAGATTAAAAAAGAATTAAAAAAATAAAAAAAAAAAAAAAAAAAAACAAATGTTGACACGTGATACCATTAACTGCGTTTGCACAAAATTAACAGAGTGTACTACATTAATGCACAATTTCAAATTTGAGTACTAAATTGAAACAAAATATCATTTTGAAATTTTAGAACCAAATGGCGTATATTTCGAGTAATTAAGCTTTTTTTCTTTTTATTCCTTGGTTTCCTTCCTCTTTCTCTCCACTCCACCCCTCTATTTCATCACTCTTTTTTATGATTTCTCTACAACAGCAAGGGAAAATCAGTTCCACATCCTTACAAATTCTTTCTAGGTTCTTACTTTCCTCAACCTCTTCTCTTCGGTCTCCTCAAGAAAAAATAAAAAACACAGTTTTAGATTGTTCAAGCTCTTTGTTTTTCTTTTCTTCAAGATTATGCTGTAAAATTCCTAAACTCAACAAGTTTCAGTCACATTTTAGTCTAAAGATTTGTGTACAGGTTCAGTTTTTGAAAAGGTTGCAGTTGTTCTTCTCATAAGCCATTGATTGATGTTTCTTTTTTCTCTCTATTTAAGTTGAAAGGTTTTATTATTTTTTATCTATTATTATTGTGATAACCAATAAATTTTTAAAAATATTTGATATCGAATGTATTTCTTTTTAATCTTTCTCTTTCTTTATAAATATAAAAATTAATTTTTTAATAATCAAAATATCATAAAGTGTTTGTCAATCGGTACAAGTGCTTGTCAAAAACATATTTCCTTTCTGTCCCATGTCTTTCTCTCTTGATGTGGAATGCCGGGGTCAAAGATTTTTGAGACATTTTCTGCATATTTTTGGTGAATTGGGTCAGTGTGATTTCTGTCATAGAGGGTAGAGATAAAATATCATAATGGAGATAAAATAGAAGTAAATATGGCTTTTATCTTTAGGTCATTATTAGTTAATTTGTCATTAATAAATTTTTCATAAGATATCTTAATCATATTCTATGTGTGTCAAGTTCAGTTAGCTATCCAAGCTTAGTTTCGAAATATGAGTAGTTTGTATTTTATTTTATGTGAATTATCTCTTTATCTATTTTTAAGTATAATTTGTGGCTATGCATAGGCTTGAGTTTAATGCACTGTTTGTTTTGTGCGACGGTACTATTTAAGTGCATTTGGGATGATGGATTTGATATTTTCACCGTGTTCCTTTTATGTGATATGGAGTGAATTACGAGCGTGGATTTGCGAAATGGGAGGTTTAATCCATTCATCCAAAACTGAAATGATTTAGAAGTGATTTGCCCTTATTTTTTAAACACGTGAGTTGCTCCACCCACCGTGCTGTTTAATTTGTTTGAAGGTGTGGTGGTGTTACTTCACTGTAACAACAAAAACAGATATGGGATGTGCATGAATTGAATGCATCGGTGTGTAGTGTGGGCTTATGAGTAGTGTAGAAAAATGGGACTGGTGTGGGTGGTGAGGGAGGAAGATGGTGGTCGTGGTGGGGTGTGGTGGGAGAGTAATGTCGTAGATGTGACGGAGTAACATGGTGGTGGATGTGGGCTCATGGAATGGATGCGCACCAATTACATAACCGGTGCGGGATGCATTGTGTGTGTGTGGTACCAATTACGTAACCAGTGCCTGTGCAAAGAGGAAAGTGATACCGGTTACGTAATCGGTGTCGTGTGTGTTGTTTTTTTTTTAACTTTTTTTGTATAATTTTGTTTGAAATTTAATTATATAACTTTTTTTTAATTTAATTGTATAATTTTTTTATATTCATAAAAATTTAAATTTTTTATTTTTAAATTTCATATAATTTTATTTTTTTAATTCGTATTAATTATTTGTAATTATTTTTATAACATCAAATTACAAAATCATTCTCTTTTTTCATCAAGGGTATTTTGGTAATTTTCTAATTCTATTTATTTTATCTATCACATTAATCAAATCTTTTACTAACTTTCATACAACTTATTTCCAAATCCACTCACTTCATCCTCTAAATCCATTCAAAAAAACACACAAATTCATTCACTTAAATCCAAACAAATTCATTTTCATATTCTCTCTCAAATCCATACCTCAAAGAAAGACATCCTTAGATGCCTCTAAGTTGTATCCGGTCTTGAGAATAAGCATACATTATTCCCAAAATAATATTAAAAATATTTAGCATTTTCAAATTTAGTTAAGATCACTTTTCGTGTTTTTTTTTTTTTTAATTTAAAACCAATGTTTTAATCGATATAGAGTTAAAATTTATTTATTTTAGTCCATTTTTAATTATTGTTAGAGATTTTTATTTATACAACTAACAATTATAAACCATTTAGATGATAATTTATTTCAATTTCAGATGCATTCTAGGACATTCTACTCTTTTCTAATGTATTCATTCTAGTAGTCTAGGTAGAAATATTTGAACAGAATAGTTTTAACAAGAATTTTTCAAATCAAAAGAACGAAAAATTAATTCCAAATTTGGATTTGTAATCTCATGGTTTCTCTAAAAATTTACTTGTACTAGTATTTGAAAAAAATATTTAAGAAAATAAAAGTTAGAAAGTATTATGGTTAAATGAATTAAAATTAAACAAAAATTATTTCTACTATATCTAATAATTTCACAAAGTGAAGACCTAAGAAAATTTACATATTTCTTTATTCTTCCTTCTACCAAATGTCTTTTAACAATAAAACTGTTATAAAACATAACTTTTAAAACAAACAATATTTCAAATATATGATTTAGGTGAAGCCATTTTCACCCCTCGAGAACTGACTCCTTACTGTCCAAAGTGCATGATATTATTAGCTGTAGTAAACTTTGAACCTGAACCTTATTCTACACGTAAACATGTTTTCCGTCAAATTTAGGTAAAAAGAAAATTTTTGGCAAATAATTAAGAAGAAAAGAATAAGTTGTATTGAATTGACTATGAGCAACGTTTGTTAGGGATTGGGACGTCTTAACAAGAAGACAGTTGAATAGATGGAAAACAGAAAAGTTAAAATGATTAGTTTTCTTTTTCGACTTGTTGTGATCAGAAGATAAAGACTTGAAAAAGATTTGCACCACCAAAGACTAGAAGATAGAGTAAAGTTTGAAACTTTTTTCTTGTTTTTTCTAAATTCTGATACCCCATTGCATTGATTATATCTCCTTTGCATTTTTTTCTTGCTTTTTGAATTCGGAGTTTTAGGTTCGTGTCAGAGTTGCTTGGTCCTTTCATCGCATTAAACACGCCCTACATTCAATTCCAGTTCTTTAATGGAGAATGTCAAGGGTAGGCGCAGCACAACATAAATTCTTCATTGTGCCTTTCAAGAGATGGAGTTGTAGGAATGGAAACTTAAAAGATCCATTTTTTTTTTAAATATAAAGACTAAAATAAACACTCGATAATGATACAAATGCAACAAATATGTACTAGCATTTATTTCTAATTGTTTGGTTGGCTGTATTATTATAGCTCGTTGAGGAGATACTCTCGTTCTATAATTTCATCATTCATATTTTACATGTTACTATTACTATTTTTTATATTACATTATATTTTTCTTGCAAAATTATTTAAAAACTTTGTAAGAAAAAAAAATCTTCTGCTATTATTTTTAATAATCTTAATTGACAAGTAATTTCTTCGTAAATAATTATTTTTTACACAATTATAAAATTAGTAAGTATTTTCTACAAAATTTATTGTGAAAAATGTTTTATACAAAAAAATTTACAAAAAATATTGACACCAATTTTCTGCAAATTGTTTTTCATAATAAAATTTATAAGTATTTCCTAAAAAAATTTAAAATAAAATTGACAGAAAATATGAATTTTTTCAATAGTGTGTATAGATTATTTTATCTAATGGACATACAAATTTATTAAAATTATTAATTTAAATTTGAAAACCTTTATTATTAACTTTAAATATGAAAACAAATCAAAGAAATATAAGTTTATTTTCATTTCGGATTAAATAGTCATGAAATTTTGTTTGAAAATGTTTTGGTTGGACTATAGAAAGTGTTGAAAAATACTATTATTCTCTTTTATTTTTAACATAAATAGCTTTGAAATCTTTTCTAATCCACTATTTATCTATCATAAAGTGATTTTTTATTAGTATTTAATATCTGAGCAGTAGTTGGAGAATAACGAGGGAATTATGATTTTATAGATTTTTCGTAACTTTGTTCGGTAACTATTGATATAATATATCTAAATCTATTCCTCTTATATCTAAATTTTAAGGTAGTCATGAATAATGAGATTTTGCAAAATTCAATTTATATCCTATCTAAATTCAATAAATACATTGAATCTATACTTCATATCTATTTTAATTAAATAAACTAGATTTGGATTTTTCTTAATCTAATTTGAATTAGATCAAATCTAAATTGAATTCACTAATAAATTTAGTAAGATTGATTTAATATTCTGACTATTAAGACTTTGACAAAGATGGCAAATTGTACAAATATAAAATGAAAAGTTTAAGTATATTTTTTTTCTAAAAGACTAGCGCAATAACAAATTATTACTATATATACTAATTAAACTATAAAACTTTGATATAAAATGCTTGTAATTTTTAAGATTAATTATGAAATTAAAATATGAAAAAATAAGTAAACAAATAGGTTGAGGGATAGGTTTAAAGAGGAAGAAGTTCGTTTGGGAGATATAATACCTATGAAACTTGAGTCTAACCATATAAGACATGGACATCATTCTCAATCAAAAATCTTAAGACATTGAATTTATGGGTCTTTATCCTTATATAGTACTATACTTTTTCATTTTTAGACAATACGAGACTTAGACCCACACTCTTAACAATCCCCTCAAGTATGAGACTTCACTAACATCTTTCTCTGATATTCAATAAAATATTTCGACTTTCAACATCAATCATCAAATTTATCCAAAACCCTGATTTCTTAGATGAAAAAAACCTAAATTCCTTTTATAAGCCCTAATTTCTTATGTAACTTAACAAAACAATTAGCATTAAGCTTAATGATTAAAAGATGATCAACTCTTAATCTATACTTTATTTTGTTGCAACTTGCATTAAACCTAAATAAATAAAATTATATCCTGTTGATTTAATCAAGATTACTTTAAAATATTCATGATCTTATTAATTTATTTTTCACTATTGGTATTGAATATTATGTAACGAGTTTTCTTTCTCAACTATTTGTAATTCTTCATCTTTATTATTTGCAGTATTAGAAGATGGGGCCTCTCCTTACCATTATTTGCTTATTTTTCTTTTTTAATTCCAAGTCAAGGTTCTTAATAAGTTTGGTATTCTTACTTTCTTTTTAATTTTCATTTTACGGAACCACATCTAATTCCTATCTTGTTAACCAACATGTTTACTACCTTGTACAAGTTTTGCAACCGGACCACAAGACTTTTATCAACATATATATATATATATATATATACCCCTCTCAATGCTACATTGAAACTTAAAGAAGTAAGGGTAACAAAAATCGCAATAACCTAAGCTTTTGGGTTAACTATCCTACTTTATGTTCTAATAGTTTAATATTATTTTAATACCATTCCACATACAATGTTGGGTTTTGACTTCGCAACTAATTTATCTCCTTATGCTATATATGTTTGCAATTTTTTCTTAAGTTTCTTAATACATTTGGTAATCTCTACTACTGCGTTTTGGCTATAATTGAGACTGTGTTATTATATCAGAAATGGAGACAAGGATAAAATTGGAAGCTAATAGTAGAAAAAAAACATCGATACAGCTGACACATGATCACATGTGTTAATTTATAGACTATGAGAAGAAAGAATGTGTACAAAAATATATACAAAGGGTGTTTGGTTAAAACAACTCAAAGAGAATTTACTTACTGATTTATTAGAATCTTGTTTAATATATAGAGTATAATGTTCCATCATATAAAAGGAAAAAATAAAACCTAATAAAACAAAATATTTCATAATAATAAAAGAGGATAAAATATATGATATTTCTATTAATATAAATAAAAGCAGAAGATATATAATGTGACATCAACAAGGCCATCAAAGTTCCCAAGCTTTTGTAGAAGAAACATGAAGAAGGTGGATAAGGTCATCAACAAGCTTTTATCGAATAATGTGACAACTAAGTTCTATATGATTGGTTTTTTCATGAAAAGTGGGATTCTTGACAATGTGAATAGCGAAATTGTTGTCACAAAAGACAGTGTAAGGAGTAAGAACAGAAAAATGCAAATTCTGAAGAAGGTATTGAATCCATTGTAGTTCATATGCCAGGGATGCAAAAGTGCGATACTCAGCCTCAGAAGAAGATCGTGAAACAAGTCAGGTAGTGGCACATGTTGTCCAATCAGAATCAGAAAAAGTCTGAATAAGAGAGATGTTGGATTTATACAAAAGGCCATAGTCATGAGCATGTTTTAAGTTCCAAATGATATGTAAAGCCTGCTACATATGTGGTTCACGCAGAGAAGAGACAAATTGGCTAAGTTGTTGGACAACAAGACTAATATCAGGTCTAGTGTTAGTCAAGTAAAGTAATTGTCCAATCAGACACCGAAAGGAAGAAGGATCTGGTAGAAGAGTTTCCTTGTCGGCATGAAGTTTGATAAAAGGATCAGATGGCATTTAGAAGTGGAGTTTAAGCTTAACTCAACTCCACAAAACTGGCTTGTAAGGTGAGGTTTGCACTCCACTTATATAGAAATTGTCTTATCTCTAATCCATGTGGGACTTCCAACATACCCCTCTCACGTCGAGGTATAAACATCTCATGTGTGAGTCTATAAATGAGTGATCCGTTAGCGGTCCGATCGTGGGTGGAACAAAACTTTTTTTTTTGACTCTAAACTTATATTTTATTAACACAAGGAAAGGGTGTGAATTTTGTCTCTATTCTATATCGTCTCTTCGTATTCTATGTATTTTGCTTTTATTAGCAACCTTTCTCTTAGGTTTCTTTCTTTTACAATACTAAATAATAGGTTAAAATACCTTTTTGGTCCCAATCTTTGTCAAATAAGTTCTAATGTTGGTTTTGTGTCAAATAGGTCCTAATTTTGTCAATTTTGTTCAATTGAGTCTTTTTTTTTGCTAACACTGTTTAAATCATTAACGACAATGAACAATGATTGTCATGTGTCACTTCATGATTTTTTTTAATTTTTTTTTATAATTTTTTTATAATTTTTTTTAAATGTCCACGTGTCAACCCAACAATGTGCCACATATCAAAGTCAATATTTTATATTCAATTTGGTCCCTATATTTTTTATTTTTGTTCAATTTAGTCTCAATTTTTGTTAACATGAACCAATTTGGTCTCTCTCTAAATTGAAACCATATTTAATTTTTATATTAAAATTCACATCATCATAACTTTGATATAAAAATTAAATTTGGTCACATCTTCGATATGGACAAAATTGGTCAATTTTAAACAAAATTAGGACTAAATTGAACAAAAATAACAAATATAGGGAATAAATTGAATATAGAACATTGACTTTGACACATGGCACGCTACTAGGTTGACACGTGGACATTTTAAAAAAAAAAAATAAAATAAAATAAAATAAAAACTACGAAGTAACATGTGACAGTCACTGATCATGACCGTTAATGATTTAAACGATGTTAGAAAAAAAGACCCAATTGAACAAAATTAACGAAAATTGAGATTTATTTGAACACAAAACCGAAATTAGAACTTATTTGACAAAACTTGACGAAAATTGGAAAAAAAAAAGTATTTTAACCTAAATAATATTATGTATGTTGCTTTTATTAGTAACCTTTCTCCTAGATTTCTTTCTTTTACAACAGTAAATAATACTAAGAGATTTGTTTCCTTAACCCACGGTACATTGTTACTTTCCTTCCATTATATCTATCCATCATTATATACTCATTCCTGATGGTTGTAACAATGATAAACCCAAGACCAGAGAATACAAGAGAGTCATTATTTTAACCCAATAATTATTATTTATTTATTATTATTCATCTATACACCTCTTAAAATTCAAGAAAACCAAATATATTAGTGGTACCACTACCACAGCATATATATTATAATTCTAATAGAAGGTATTAAGAAAATTTTATGAATCTATCTTCTTAATACTGCTATATATTGGTGGGGATGTTTACCTCATGTAGTTTTCAGTTTCCATAAAAGTCTTAAATTCTTTAAATTCGTGCAGTGGAGGAAACAAAGTTCATTTGAATATCAAGAAATAAAAGAGTGCTCAAAAGTAAATGAAAATAATTAACTTTTTTCCAATTTTTTATTAAATACCGTTCTTTATAGAAATAATAATAATATTTTAGAAATTCTTCACATAGATCCATTTCATTATATGCAGACATTATCATTTATGAATTTCAGTGGTTATTTTCTATAGTTTTATGAATTTCAGTAAATGTAAATAAATATTCTTATAAAGGAAGTGTGTAATACAAGAGTCACAGTTACAAATATTATCCACACTTTTATTATGATAACTGACTTTAGTGTCAGAGGAAAGAACTCTTCTTCAACCGTTAAGATTGTTTGTAAAATATGTTTGTGGGTTATAATATAAGTATTGTCGAATTTAGATCTTAAGTCGCTTTAGTTTGAAGTTAAGTTATATGAAATTGCATGTTAACATATGAGAAGGAAAGGGAACAGATCTTGAAAGAAATTTCAACAGCAGAATATTAAATATAGCCCAATTTTAAGTTTAGAACCCTTCCAAGGGGGTTTCTATTTGCACCTCCAAATATTTTTTTCTCCTCCTCCAGTTTTTTTTAATTTCTACTTTGCTGACTCTTAATTAAAAGTAAATACATTTTTTTCTCTCTAATTAACCTAACCCCAAGTTTTTTTCTTCTACAATGTCATAACCCCAACTGTTTTTCTTCTACAGATGTTCATAACCCCAAGTTTTTTTCTTCTACTGATACCTTATTTTGTTTTACATATGTAAACATCCAATACTTTATTTCTTTTTTTAATTTTTTGTCCATTATATATATCCATATCGGGTATTATATATTTTTTCATCTACAAATGTTCAGTGATTTTATTTTATAGATGTCGATATCTGGTACTTTATTTTTTTTTATTTTTTTATTTATTTATGAATGTTGACATCCGTAAAAAAAATACAACACCAAATGTTGACATCCTTAACATAAAAAAGTACCGAATGTAACATCTGTAAAACAAAACCAAACCCCGGATGCAGACTTCTATAAATAAAAAAAATATATCACTAAATATTGATATCCATAACGGGAAAAAAATTTAAAAAATAAAAATAAAGTATCGGAATGTCGATATAAGAGAAAAAAAATTTGGTGTGGAACAATTAGAGATAAAAAAAAATGTATTTATTTCTAATGGAAGACAAAGTGAGAATTTAAGAAATTTTTGGAAGTGCACGGAAAAACTCCCCTACTAATTTGATAAAATCGGTGTAATGAATAACTTCATTGATTTTACTATTTTCTCTAGCACACTTATTTTACATTTAAATAATAAATTATACCTACACATTGGTGCTTTTATACTCTATTTTGGGAATCTATTCAAATTTCAATGAAAATCTGAAACTTCAAACTAAAATCTGATTTTTCAGTCTTGTTACCAGTTATCATTGCGGCGTTTTGCCCCCATCTACAGTCTTATAAAATCTCATACCAGTAAAACAATTTAAAAACTTTTGAGATTTACAGTTCATAACATTCCAATTACCGACTTAACCGCTGGGTCAGAATAATGTTGGGCTCACTATTTCTCAAGACTAGTAGTTCAGATTGATCACTTCCAGGGATGCAGTTTCCCAAAGAGCTGTTGTCTTTAACTGCAGATTTTTGGACATCAAAGGAAACTGATGATGCAGTAGCCAATGTGCCTAATTCAATTTGTAAGGAGGGAACAGTTCAATTAGTTCGAGATTGTTATTTCCCAATGAAACAGCTACGATAATTTCTCTGGAAAGAAAAAATTATCACCTTGAGAACAACCTAATGGATTGGTATCTGAATGGTTTGCGTTTAAATGTTGGTGCTGCAGTATGTCTTCTCTGCATATCTGTTTTGTAATTTAAAAGGGGAAAAATGTAAAAATGAATATCTTTATACTTTTAACTAAATGTGTAAGTAAAAAGTGAGCTAACCTCAGAAAAAGCTCTGAGTTGAAATGATGTTAAATTGTCAGGAATATGAGATTCCAATCTAAAGGAAGTTTGTGAGTTGAATATATATGATGGGGTGGGCATGGATGGCTGATCTGCCACAATTTCTTTGTTACGCAAATTGGATGAATAGGGTATGGTGTTTTCTTGCTGCATAGGGAGAGTAGTAGTAGTGTTTGAAGGGATACACCTGTTTTCTTCACTTGAATCCATCCTCATCTGAGAAAATTGCGGGGGTTGCAAACCTTCTGGAAACAACATAGGATGCAAACTCAACCCATTTCTCATTGACAGCATCTGTTATCAGCATAAAACCATGTTAGAAACATATATATATATATATATATATATATATATATATATATATATATATATATATATATATATATATATTTAAATTTGGGGATATGATAGAGATTAAAAGCTATAGACTTATTTTAACTGAATATTAGTTATAATCAAGCTAATTTATAGTGAAAGCGTCAATTTTAGTATGTGTTCGAGTAACTAAATGCATCACAATTTCTTCAGTTCCTTTAAGGATGTTATTAAAGGTATCTTCCCCAAGATTCCATAAAAGTCCTTTCCAAAAGTTCTTATAATGTATGCCAGTTGTTATTACAGACATACCTCAAGATTCAAAGGTTTAAAATAGTGTGATACTAAACCTTGCAATCATATCTAGTAACAAGACATGATCACACAAGTATCCAACGTTTCTCATAAAAACAAATAACTAAGATATCATTACGCATGATTTGTAACTTCATGTAATTGCAATCTAAGAAAGAATGTTCAATAATCTAAGAAAAGGAATTGGAATAATAATGAAAGACACGGAAAGAGAAACAGACCTGTACTTGGAGCTGAAGCTGTTTAAGGTATTCAATAGCTTCATCAAGCATCGAAGCCTTATCAGTCTGCCACACAACAATCCTCCACAGTCAAAGAACAATGAATCCTGCAGCTCGCTAATCAAATATTGTAGAAGAAACCAGTGTACCTTGTTGGAATTTGGAATTAGATTTTGCAAAGCCTTCAATTTCTCATTGATCCTACTCCTCCTCCTCTGCTCTCAACAAACCCCGCACCAGACATAAAAGCCAGAAATGAAAATTACTCAGCCATGACCAAAAGCCCAAACCCAAACACGCAAAAAATAGCCATCATATAGTAGCAGAAGCAGATGATTTTATTGGAGCTGCAGTTGCATTTACCCGAATCTAGCAAATTCTTGACAAATTAGTCCTTTCTTTGTTACATTTGGGAACTGACTTCTTTACAAAATTGACAGGACAAAACTGTTGTAACCTTGACAAATTCGGAGACTAAATTAATGAAATAAATATTCATAAAACCTTGGTTGGGCATTACATCAAGCATGTTACGTGAAGAGGTTTCTTATATTAGGGGGTGCAATGCAGGTGTAGTGCAGCTGCCCCGCCCCACTTTACAACGTAATTAGGAGAAGAAAATTCAAACCTTTTCAGACAAGTTATGAACTTCCGCCGCTCTGCTTCTTTTGGATGAACTCCCAGAACGAAAGCAGTTGGGTGGAATTGGAACCTCTTCTACCAACGCTTCACCCTCCTACATTCAGAATATTCATATAATAACCACACACAGCACACCACAAAACTACACTAATAATAAGAAGAATAATATAAACATTATCCAAGAACGAGTAATATCAGAAAGTGGAAGCAACACCTCACTCTCGCAGTCGTAGTCATCGGTTTCGTTCTGAGTATTGAGTGGCAGCGAGGAAGAAGCCTTGTAGGCCGAGATCCCATCTCGTAGTGCAGTTTTGGAGGTGCAGAAGCCAAGCATGGAGATGGAGATGGGATTGCGTGGGTGGTTACCCTGGGGGGTTGTGAGGGGAGAAGGAAGAAGCGTGTGAGGAAGGGGAAGGGAGATTTGGTCCTGTGTGGAAGAGGAGGAAGAAGACATGTTATTATCCCTTTTTGTTTTGTAGAAAATAATGTTGTATTGTTTTGGTTTAAGGAAGGAGAGAAAAGGTCAAAGGAGCGTTAGCACTTTTCTTTTTGGATTGTTGGGGATTGGGTGTGGGTTGCAGAGGCAAGTGTTTATGTTTGTGTTTGTTAATGTAAAAGCGGGTAATGGAGGTGGCTAGTTTGAGAAACCCATGGAAAAGAAAAGAACCAAAGGTTTTAGAAAGGAAGGATATGACGTATAACATGGGGAATTGTGAACTGGTTCGGATCCAAAGTATGGTTCGCTCACACTACCCACAGTTCCACGCGCCATAACAGCGATTATCTCCAACTCACTTTCACCGTACAAACTCACAGTAGATCCGCATGCCCATACAAAAGATTCCTTCTATTCTATTAAATTATTAAAGTATGTAAAAGGAATTAGAAGTAGTTATCTGTTATTTCCTTGGGACCTTTTGGTTAACATAAATAATACCAACATCTTGAGGGTCTAATTAGCAATGAAGGAGGGTGCCATAGTTGAGCATGCATTTAATAGAATGAAATATAAATCTCACAAAATGGTGAGGCTGTACTAATTATGTAGCATGCAACGAAGGCCTTACTGGGGTGATTCAAAATAAAACAAGGAAGTCACGTGAAGTGCAAAGCATAAGTAATTGATGGGGTGCAGGAAGAAATTGACTTTGGTTACTTATGCTTTTGCACCCCTAAGAAGGGTCTGGCTTTTGATATTTCACATATTAAATGGGTGCAGGTTGAAATTCGAGGGGTGCAGAAAGCAACCGTCGGAAGGAAATAAGGAAGCCACTATTATTGGGCTTGGGCGGCCCGTAGCTATTTAAAGCCCAATTAACTGGATTTGAACCTACTATCCCATCACATTTCTTCACATACAATCCTCTAAAAACTGGGGTTGGCATGTAGCTATTGGTACACGATACAACGCAAACAATTTTTTTTTAATAACGACAAAAGATCATTTTCGAAAAATATGATCTCAAAAGAAAAAAAAAATAGAAAAAGAGAGATTACATTTGCTGAAAATTTACTTTCTAGATTTATGAGTAAACCAAGGCCTATCCCATTTTTAAGTGTTCTATCACCACCTCTAAACTACCACAAACTGAAAAAACAGTGTTAACTTTTGTGAGAAGAAAGAGGTGCATGTGTCGAATGATCTAATTCAAAACAGTTCACAGTTATTTATTACCAGAATCAACCAAATCCAGTTTCTACGACTCTTAAAAGTAGTCGATACTTTTGGTACAGAACAAATTATTGCAAACTGCAAAGCAACAACCAAATAGTTATCCGTTGGAGCTTGGAATGACTGTGCCCAATTGTAAGGAAAAGGGATACCAAAGCCCAAGAGGTGGACTCGCGTGTGGGGTCAGAGGGAAAATTCACGGATGGACACGTGGTGGGAGGCACAAAAAGCATGATGAGAGGCAAAGGCGCACGATCCAAGAGAATAAGCACCAGGCTGAAAGATTTTGAATGGGGTATTCATTAGTATAAAGGCAATAACCATTAGGAGAGAGGGGGGGAATATTATTCTGGTCTGTTACGTTTTGCTTCTCTCTCTGTTTTGCATTTCTCTTTGTTACGTTGTGCCTCTGTTTTGGAAAACAGTTTGTCCTGGATTGCAACGTTCTTTTTATGAGATTTCTTACTATTCTTCATTCATGGAATAGAAGAACTTTTCTCTGCTACGTAAATTGTTTACTTTAAGTGCTTTCATTACAATTGGTGCTTTCATCGCATCATGGCAGAGAACACTCGTTTGAAGGAGATTTCGATGGAGTTATCACGTCTGAAGGACGTTACTGTTGACGTAAAGCAACTTTCAGAGTCAATTTCTGCAACCGATCGTCACTTACAGGCCTTAATCGCAACCTTAAATGATCGACATAAAGATGACTCTAAACGATTTGAAACGCTGGAAACGACTATGGACAACGTATTGAAGTCCATTGCTGCTCTTGAATCGGGATCTCGTCTTTCTCATCAGTCCTCGTCGTTTCAGGTTCGAAATGTGAAACTAGATTTTCCTCGCTTTGATGGTTCAGATGTTTTGCAATGGATTTTCAAAGCTGAGCAGTTTTTTGATTATTACAAAACGCCGGATGAACAACGACTACTTATTGCTTCAGTTCACATGGACAAGGACGTTGTTCCTTGGTTCCAAATGCAGTCTCGAACGAATCCTTTTCACACATGGATTGCTTTAACTCGTGCTCTTGAACTTGAATTTGGCCCTTCACCATATGAATGCCCCCGTTCAGATTTGTTTAAATTGACTCAAGATGGCTCCGTACATGATTATTACGTGAAATTCACAGCTCTTGCAAACCGTGTGCAAGGTGTTACCGGTGAAGCATTGCTCGATTGTTTTGTTGGCGACTTACAACAGGATATTCGTCGTGATGTTTTAGCTCAGGCCCCGACCACATTAATGCGATGCGTTTCATTAGCCAAACTGTATGAAGAAAAATATGGACATAAATCACACACAAGTTACAAATTCCATCCTAAACCCCAAACACAAGCTACAAATATTAGCCAAGCCTCCCAGTCCCTTAAGTCTAGTACCCTCCCACCCTTACTTCCTAAACCTACGTCAACACATCCTTCCAAAAATTTTACTGTGAAAAAAATGTCTCCCGCTGAAATGCAATTACGAAGGGAGAAAGGTCTATGCTTCACGTGTGATGAGAAATTCACTCCCTCTCATAGGTGCCCCAATAAACAGTACCTATGGCTGCAATTAGAGGAGGAACATGATGTTACTGATCAACCCAACTCTTCTGTTGAGGATGCAGTGGATGAGATTCCACCTGTGTGTGAACCCCATTTGTCATTTAATGCCTTAAAGGGCTCTGCTGGGATTGGAACAATGAGATTTCAAGGAATTCTCAATGGGTTGCCTATTCAAATTCTTCTAGATAGTGGGAGTTCAGATAACTTCCTACAACCAAGGATTGCCAATTATCTGAATTTGTCGATCCAACCAATACATAATTTCAATGTCTTGGTAGGTAATGGTAGCACTTTAGTTGTTGAAGGATTCATCAAAGATCTCGAGGTCACCATCCAATCACATTCCTTAATGCTGCCAGTATACTTACTTCCCATATCCGGAGCTGATTTAGTCCTTGGTGCGTCATGGCTGGCCACTTTGGGAGCCCATATTTCTGACTATAGCACCCTGACATTGAAATTTTTGCTGAATGATCAATTTGTTACTCTACATGGAGATCATATCAAGCTCCCTACTCAGGCTCAATTTCATCATTTTAAAAGACTGCATACCACTAATTCCATTGCAGAGATGTATTCCGTACATATTCAGTCTCCCAGAGTCCTTCAAGATCAATTTCTCGAGCTGCCTACTGATGTGGAGCCAGAAATAGCCTTGTTGCTGCACACATATCAACAAGTGTTTGATGTTCCCTCTGCTTTACCTCCTCCTAGATCCCACAATCATGCGATACCTCTCATACAGGGTGCCAATCCTGTTAAAGTTAAATCCTATCGGTATCCTTTTAGTCAGAAACAGCAGATTGAGAAAATGGTCCAAGATATGTTGCAGGAAGGTATTATTGTTCCAAGCAATAGTCCCTTCTCTTCCCCTATCATTTTGGTGAAAAAGAAAGATGGCACTTGGAGGTTTTGCACAGATTATAGGGCCTTAAATGCTATAATAGTGAAAGATAGCTTCCCTATTCCCACAATTGATGAATTGATGGATGAGCTTCATGGTGCCCAATACTTTTCCAAATTGGATCTTCGCTCAGGCTATCATCAAATTTTAGTAAAGGAGGAAGATAGGCATAAAACCGCTTTCCGTACTCATCAGGGTCTATATGAATGGCTGGTTATGCCATTTGGGTTAACAAATGCCCCGGCAACTTTTCAATGTTTGATGAATGAGGTGTTTAACAAGCTGTCTAGAAAATGTGTTCTGGTGTTTTTTGATGATATATTGGTCTATAGCCCCACTTGGGTGACCCATTTACAACACCTTGAGATGGTCTTACAGTTGCTGCACGAAAATAAGCTCTATGCCAAGCTCTCTAAGTGTTCGTTTGGTCAACACCAAGTCGAATATTTAGGACACACGGTTTCTGGCAAAGGCATTGCTATGGAAAACAGCAAGATACAAGCTATATTGGCTTGGCCTGCTCCTACAAACGTTAGACAATTGAAAGGGTTTTTGGGCCTTTCAGGTTATTATCGAAGGTTTATAAAGGGATATGCAGCTCTGGCGGGACCATTAACGGAGCTCTTAAAGAAAGATAAATTCCATTGGCAAGAGGAGACTTCTCGGGCTTTTGCAAAATTAAAGGAGGCTTTAACCCAAGCTCCTGTACTTGCTTTACCGAATTTTTCCTTGCCCTTTGAATTGGAAACTGATGCGTCAGAGGTAGGTATTGGTGCTGTTTTAAGCCAGAACTCGCATCCTATTGCTTTTTTCTCAAAGAAAATGACTTCCTCCATGCAAAATCAATCTGCTTATGTTCGGGAATTTTATGCAGTAACTGAAGCAGTAGCCAAGTTTCGGCACTACCTATTGGGGCATAAATTTGTGATCAAAACTGATCAGAAAAGCTTGAGGACTATTATGGATCAAAAATTGCAAACTCCTGAGCAGCAAAAATGGCTGCACAAATTACTGGGGCACGAATTCACGATTGAATACAAACCAGGTAAAGAGAATGTTGCAGCTGATTCTCTTTCGCGATCATTTCACATGGCATGGTCTCAACCCATTTCTCAATTGTTAAACTCGTTAAAGGAAGCTCAACAACAAGATACAGAATTAAAACGACTCTTTGATTCTTGTTCTATACAAACACTAAACCACATTACTCCATCAATCAAGGCTTGTTACTTTGGAAGAATAGAATTGTGATACCTGTGGGCCATGCTCTGTTACAGACCATATTACAAGAGTTTCATAGCTCCTTAATTGGCGGACATGCTGGTTTTGCTAGAACGCTAGCTAGAATTTCGGCTCAATTTTATTGGCCATGCATGCATAAGGACATCACGTCTTTCGTCCAACAGTGTTTGATTTGTCAACAGGCTAAAAGTGCTACTACCTTACCTTCGGGTTTGTTACAACCCTTACCTATTCCGGATGCAATATGGGAAGATTTGGCCATGGATTTCATTACTAGCCTACCTTCATCTCATGGCTTCACTGTGATCTATGTGGTGGTTGATAGACTATCTAAGGCAGCTCATTTCATGCCACTGAAAACTGATTACACGAGCAAAGTAGTAGCAGAGGTTTTCTTTAAAAATGTAGTGAAATTACATGGATTTCCTAAATCCATTGTATCGGATAGAGATAAAGTGTTCACCAATCAATTTTGGAAATATTTGTGGCAATTCAGTGGCACCACATTGCAAATGTCATCGGCATATCACCCGCAATCGGATGGCCAATCTGAGGCCCTCAATAAGTGTTTGGAACTGTATCTCAGGTGCTTTACTTTTGATTCCCCAAGAGAATGGTCCAAGTTTCTGCCATGGGCAGAATATTGGTATAACACAGCCTATCATACAAGTGCTTGTATGACACCTTTTAAAGCTATGTATGGTCGTGATCCTCCCCAGTTATTGAAATATGTCCCTAATGCTAATGATCCAATTTCTGTGAAAGAACAGTGGTTGACAAGAGACATCCTATTACAAAAGTTGAAAACGAATTTGCAAAGAGCACAACAGATTCAAAAGAAGTATGCTGATCAGAAAAGACAAGATATGCAGTTCGCAGTGGGTGATTTGGTCTTGGTTAAATTGCAACCCTATCGATAGCAGTCATTAGCTTTGAGGAAGAATCAAAAGCTTGGTCTCAGATATTTTGGTCCCTTTGAAGTCATGCAGAAGGTGGGACACGTCGCTTACAAATTGAAGCTTCCGGATTCAACTAAAATTCATCCAGTATTCCACATTTCTCAGCTGAAATTGTGTCGTGGAAACCATGATCAGCCTTATGTGCCATTGCCCATTTGTGACTCAGATGTATCTCCTGTCATTCAACCTGTTGCTGTTCTAAAGTCTCGTGTGATACTCAAAGGGAATCAACAAGTTCCACAATCCTTCATTCAGTGGGAAGATGGGTTAGCTGCTGATGCTACTTGGGAAGATAATGCGGTGCTTGCTCAAACTTATCCTCACTTTAACCTTGAGGACAAGGTTAATTTCGATGGAGGGAGAAATGTAAGGAAAAGGGATACCAAAGCCCAAGAGGTGGACTCGCGTGTGGGGTCAGAGGGAAAATTCACGGATGGACACGTGGTGGGAGGCACAAAAAGCATGACGAGAGGCAAAGGCGCACGATCCAAGAGAATAAGCACCAGGCTGAAAGATTTTGAATGGGGTATTCATTAGTATAAAGGCAATAACCGTTAGGAGAGAGGGGGGGAATATTATTCTGGTCTGTTACGTTTTGCTTCTCTCTCTGTTTTGCATTTCTCTTTGTTACGTTGTGCCTCTGTTTTGGAAAACAGTTTGTCCTGGATTGCAGCGTTCTTTTTATGAGATTTCTTACTATTCTTCATTCATGGAATAGAAGAACTTTTCTCTGCTACGTAAATTGTTTACTTTAAGTGCTTTCATTACACCAATATCATCCCAAGTCCAAGTACCATAAAAAATCCATTAAAAGAAAAGAAAAAATAGTCTTGCATGCGTTTAAGCTCATTTGTGATCAAGAATCAAATACGCGCTCTCTGCAATCACAGTCTTTAGAAGTTTCAGTGAGGAACTATTGACTGTGACCTTCATCGTGAACCACAGCTGCATCTGCAGCTTTACCTTCTACATTTTGGTCATTAGGCGTTTCCAACCCAGTTCTTCTGCAGACGGGGCAAACGTTCTTGCGGTTGAGCCAAGTTTTGATGCAATCAAAGTGAAACTTGTGCACACAAGAATGCAGCTTCCCAATACCCTCTCCGTTGCAAAATTCTTCCTATAAACATTGTAATAGAAAAATTAATACAACACTAAGATGTGAACATGCACACAAATTCCATACAAGAGGAGTTATGGAAATAATGAATGAAAAAGTATGACTGACCATACAAACGATGCATTTTTCTTTATTTTGTTCTGAATCATCTCCATCAACAACCAAGAAAGTTTCACGCTCCATGTATTGCGTTATCGTTTCAAGACTCAGGCCAGTGGATCGCGATGATGTCTCAAATAGTTCAGGGTGCTCTCTCTGCCTCAATTAATACTTTTTAGAACAATAATCAAGCCAAATATTTTATTCTAAACTAGATTGAAAATCTTCTCTTAACTAGGAAAACAAATGCAAATGCATTGCTTCCTTTCAGATTAGACTTTAAGAAAATACCAAACATAACTTGTATATGAACTTTTTAAGTTTATTCTCGGAAAATAAATGGAAAAAAGACCAATTCTAGAAGGAAGAGGAGTTTCAGAGATGGTCAATGAAACGATGTTTGATTTTGATAGATTTGAGGAGGCAATTTGGAGGTATAAACGTCCCCAAAGTCAAGGCCTAATTCAATTTCGAAGTTTATCTAAAGTTTTGGAAGATTACACGGAAGAAGAAAGAAAAAAAAGAGAGAAAGTAGAAGATATGATGAAAAATGTATAGAGTTAGATAAAAGAAAAGGTGACGATGAAATAGAAGAGAAAATTAATGGATGAATATATTCATACCTCAAACGCACGTAACACAAGTGAGTAGTCAAGAATCATCAACTCCTATAAGATATAGACATAAGACATGTTTAATTACAATGATTATAAAAGTAAGATGGGAATTTATAAGCAGAATTACCTCATCAGGATACTAATATATTATAATACACACTCAGAGGATTAAAAACAAAAAGAAAAAAAATATTAATTAACACCATCTCTTGTTTCGACATCTATTTGACGATAGGCTTTTATAATAAAATATTATATTAACATAATAAAAATAAATTATTATGATAAAATAATAACTTATAAAGGTATGATCGAGTTGAGTGTAAGAGAAAAATTGAAGTGTTAAAGTATAATAACCCAAAGAAAAGAAAGGTAGAATGAGCAAGTGGTTGACGAGAAAAACATGTCATTGAAAAATAAGAAAAAGGATAGAAAGCATACTTTAGAATTGAAAAAAAAAGGTGTGCAAAGTTTGTTTACCAATTTATTTAATTTTATAGTAAGTTTTTTACAACAAATCGGTTGAAATTAGATTCAAAAGGATGTCGAGTTGTGCGAAAATCTACCTCGAACCTGAGAGCTTGACCATCGCTTAAAGAATTAAGGAGAGATTGAACCTGTATGAAACAAAAAAGATATATTAAAAAATTTACTAAGTGAAAGATAAATTTTGTTACCAAATAAATTAAAATGGTAAATTATCTGTAATTTTTTTTATCAGCTAAAAAAGCTATATAATTATCATAGAATACTTGAGAAATTTAACTTATATATAATATATGTACAATAGAAGATTTTACAATTAAGTTCAATGTTTTTTTTTAAATCTTTCTATATTAACTACAAACTAACTATGGCTGATACTCGTGCCTCTTATAATATTTAAATTCTTTCTGACTAAAAAGAAAAGATATTTTTTCTATGAAAAGATATGAAAATGCATAATGAAAGTGGTGAGCTTACTAAAACGTATGCTATATATAGGAAGACTAGGATTACTTTCTAAACACACGGCACCACAACAATTATTTTCCACTCAGGATTCATGACTAAATCCTCTCACACCATTCGGAATGAGTTTTAACAATAATAACAGGGATGAACATGCATCATACAATTTAACACCTTAAAGATTGAAAATAAAGAGCTACAGGCATAGTAAGTTATTATGATAAGAAGGGTGATAAGAATTAAGAATGTATGTCGAATGCATGTTTCTGAAGTATGGATATAATACCATACACACATTACATATATATAGATATATATATATTTTGACAACTATCATATATTCAATACTACCATTATGCAAGTCAGGGAATAAATTGAGCCTAAAAAGGAGTGCTAGCAAGAAAAATACCAGATTTTTGTAATTATAAGGATTGAATACCTCATTTGGAAGTCCTCTTCTGGTTTCCTCAGAAGGAAATTGTGGTAGCGGAAAAGCGGGTTCATGAATGAAAATGGGTGGAATTGCAGGTGATGATGTTTGCATAAGACTCTGGAGATTCTGAGTGGCAGGACTAATTACTGCACCAAAATGGTGCATTCCTCCTGAGCCCTGTGGAGGAAACCAAGTTGAAGAGCTTGCATGATCAGTCAGAGGGTGGTAAGTATTCGCTCCACCAATACTAACTCCGCCACCATTGCCCACAATTCCAGGCAGTAACTGCACTGCTTGCAATTCCGGGGGTTCGAACGGATGGGGGACAACAAAAGCAAGACTCCTTCTAGCAGTATCTCTATCAGTATCAACGTAAGACCAGTTTGGTCGATAAGTGGGAAAATTACCCATTGATGTTACGACCGGACCAAACATGTAGCTCCCACGTTCATAAATTGGAGCTATAATATCCATTCCAGCGTGTGGAAAGGGAGAGGATATTGAGTGAGGAGCATTCATGGCGGTCATGGTGTTTACGGTCAAGGCAGGATTAGACATGAATGGAGTACTGTGAAAAGATGGAGGCTGAACGGGGTGTGAGGGTTGGAAAGATGAGTGAAGGGAATGTGTTGAAGTATAAGGTTGAACATGAGAACCTGTTGTATGATTAGTATTATCCATGGAGTCAGCTCTCATGTTGGTTGATGGAATCGTTGTTCCTGCACTCTGTGGAATCACATTGCGGGTATCTCTCACCTGAGACCGAGTATCAAGCCTTTTGGGTTCCTCTATCTGTCGAGAAGCACTTTCAGGGAGGCTTCTTTTTCTTGATATGTTGTTGACGCTGTTTGAGTCGCTTTCATTCACGCCAAGTGCAACAATGTTTGAACTTGGATCCATGGCAGGAGATATTGTTGCAACCTCAGGGATCATGTCAAAGTTCAGATACCTGTCTACATCTTCTTCCTCAGGTGGTACAACATTAGGGTTTTCCTGAAGTGGAACATCAGTTGTGGCACCAATGTTGTAGGCTCCTTCTTCAGGGAGATTCAATACTGGCTGAGGAAACGTGCGGTCCATAACCAAGTAGGGAAATAAGGGATGTGGCATCTCCTGTGAATGACCAGAAAAGTGAGGCCTCGTATAATTTTGGTTGTTTGCATTAGCTTCTCCAGCTGAGCCACCTTCAACAAAATGGACATCAAATAGTTAAAGAGTGTTCACAAATAAATGTTCGACAGAGGAATGAGCTCACCATGAGGGTTCATCGTTGCTAAATTCACTTCTGAAGACCGAAGATCGGAAAGACAGTGATGAAAACTAGGTACTCACTCACTAAACCTGCGTGAGAGACATAAGAAAATATTATTTCAAAACACTGATCAAATATTATTTGTCATTGCTGGCAATGTACTCAGCAGTGTCACCCAGCGGTGTCACCCAAAATAATTTTTTGACTGCTAAATTTTGATAACTTTTTCTTATAATTTTAAGTGTCATTTTTTAAATGGTCTTTCATTTTTTTTTTTCATTTTCAATATTCAAAACTACTTAGAAGATGACACCTCATGTTATAAAAAAAATATCAAAATTTAGTAGTCAAAATATCATTATTCTTCAGAATAATATATATGAAAGGAAAGAATTAATAAGTTTAGGTCTTGTAAATATATGAATAATGTTGGATAAATTTGTTATTTAATTGCTGAAAATGGAAGTCAATGTTTAATTGTTATCAATTTATGGTATCAAACCAAAAATCTAAGAGGAATTTTATATGATTGAAAAAAAAAGAGAGGCTATAGTTGTTTTTCCCTGTTAGCTTATCGTTGCCCTCCAGTAATAAACATAAGAACGGGGACAAGTGATTTTTATCCTTGCCCACGTGATAAATTATATCTCAATACTTATAATGATATATGTAACACATTGTGAATGTTGCAGATATGTTTATACATATGAATGAAAAAGCTGCAAACTAGAATAGTCGTTCGAAAGATTGTAATTTGAATCTTCCTAATCTAGAGGATATTATACTTCATCAATTATAATATCAGAAGTGCAATGTAAAAATACAAGGGTACTATAACCGGGTTACAATAATCATTTGTATAAGGAGAGAATCAACAGGCATAGTTATATATGTTACACGTTTATAAGGCTCAAAGTACCCTAAATACTATATTATATATTATATATTATATATGTATACATATTTTTGCCGACAAAAAAAATAGTTAAATATGTTACATTGGAAAAACATTATTTTGGTGCAATTATTTTTTAAAATTAATGAAATGTAACAAATTTGAAAAAATTAGGAAAGTGGGTAAGTCATGTCAATTGAAGTAGTTTCAATTTGAGTTCAAAATAACTTTAAAATTGAAGTAGTTTTAAGTGAGAACATTTTAAACTCAAGTAATGCCAACTTATCACGACTTCTACTAAAAGTGAACTAAAAAGGAAAAATTTATTCTTATTTTCATACCCAAACCCATGAGTTATAAAATGTTTGTCTCATCCTCATTGTATTGGATAACGGGTATACATCAATACTCATATGCATACCCGCTTTCTTACTATTTCAATATCAATTAATTAATTTTGTTAAAATAAAATAAAAATTTTTGCAACGAAAACATAATATGATCAAATATTCAATATCGAAATGATACATCCTCATTCCTTCAATATCAAATATTTAGAAAGAAATTATAATTTTATACATTCCAAATTAAAGTACCGAATAAATTTTCATAAGAACTTAACATTTATTAAATTTGTAAACATTAACGAAAAAAATTTGATAAAATTTAACAATAATTTTTAAAAGTTTCAAAAAGAAAATAGATATTCAAATTTAAAAATATTTTAAATGTCTCTCTTTACTCCCATTCTTTAAGTTCTAATAATTATTTTTCTTATATACTAGTACACATTATAATACACCACTTGAATGAAATTACGCAAAAGACAAAAATTAAACTAATAATAATTAACATAGATTTTTCACCTTTTGAACTATAGTATCTGATAGATGATGATAAACAAGATTTATGACACTGACATTAAATTATTATATTATAGCTAGTAAATATTTTTTTTATATAATTATAGTTATATAATTACACTTGTGATAATGAATTAGAAAATAAAAATAATTATATAAAAATTACAAAACACTATTTTACATGAAAATAAGAAACAAATAAAAATATTAAAAAGAAGTGAAAATAATCAAATTTGTGTCCCAAAACAATTTGATACATCTTAGAATGAATTCGCAAAAAAAAAAAACAAATATAAAATTAATAATATATAATAAAATGAAAAATATATTAGAGATCTAAGAAAATTTTTAGATAACAAATTTAGTAAATGAAGAATTTATGCTATTGAACACTTAAATAGAGAATTAACATTATCATGTGAAAAAAATAATAAATAAAAATATTATTGGAGTATAAATATTACATAAATCATTGCACAAAGAATTTAACGGGATAGAACATATCTTGGAAATGTGAATTGATTTCATAGTAAGTCAAACAATTAGAAAAGAGAAAAAAAAGTATGTAGCTAAAAGAAAAAAAGTTATAAAATTAAGGACTAAAAATTATTTTCATTATATAATAAATTATGAATATTTTAGTAATTTAAACGGAGACGTGAATGAGGACGAGAATGAATATTACGATGGTTATCAAGACATGAACGAGACGAATATATACATATTCATCTCAATCTTCATACCCAATTGAAAAAATCGAATATTACTTATATTCATATTGAAATAATATAACAAATTTTCATACTAACTTACAACTTCAACTTTAAAAATATTTTAAACTAAAGTTATGACACCTTGATATGATCTGATTACATCACAAAATTGTGCCACCTTGACATTTTCGTAAGTTTTTTGAAGTCCGACTCATTTTGACAATTAAAAAAAGGAAAACGTTTTGACTGTTGTACACACCATAGATAGAAGAAGGCTTAACTATTACTTAAAAGAACATGCAAGCAGGAATTATTAATCAAACATGATCATAATAAAATTTGCATTGCAGATAATTAAAAAGGCTCTATATACATTAAATAATTAACATTAAAATTCATAATCATACATGTAAATTAACAATAAAAGTGGGTGTACCTTTTTTCGTTGTTGGACTTCAAAGTTACGAAATCTAACTTGAGAGTTTAAAGTTTTCTTCTTTCTCCGGCTGCAAAAAATCCTTCCTCAGAGATCGAGCAAAATTGTGCCAACACCTAATTTACAACTCATTTTTCCTTTATTATTTTAATAATTAAACTTAAAAAATAACATCATTTATAAAAAAGGGTAATAATGGTAAAAACGAAAAAAATATATGAGAATTTCCCTTAAGAAATAGATGAGTAAAATAAAAGCATAACTTAAAAACAAAAAATCAATAGGAATACTTGATGCTATAATTATTTTGGACATACAATTTTGATCCATAAGAATTAGAGTACCCTTTGCACTCTAAGCCATAAAAAATTATTTTGCTTCAAAAAACCATTTTTGACAAACGAAAACCCTAAAAACCCAATCGGTTAGGGCAAATCTGTTAATAGAAAAAAAGAAATGGGTCTCTTATGACATTAAAGGTCAGATCAACGAAAATAAAGCATGCATGAGTGATCTGAAATAACACATCAACACACATATCAAAAACCCATCTTTTGAGAAAAAAACCAACAATCAGAGGGGGAAATAAGGGAGAAAAGAGACCCATTATAACAGCATAAGTGAGATCTGTATAAAGAAGAGGAAGAAATGAAGAGGGTACCCATGGACTTTTTTTCGTCACTTAGTCTGTGGAGGAAGTTCTTTGAATGTTGAAAAGTTGAACTGAATAATCAAGAGTGAGGTTTGTTTGATTAAGCATAACTAGAGAGGTTTGTGTTGCAAACGCAGAATTTGGGTTATTATATATAGAATTCTGATTCTTACGTTGGTTTTACATGAATGGAATGGAAGCTATTATTTTGAGAAACGCATATGAAGAATGCTGACAGATGGAACTACCGACAAAATATCCAGATGCCATCGTCCTGTCTCTCACTCTTTCACTCACCTTTTCCACTCTGCTCCGCTAGGCTTTGGAGTTTTGTGAACATTTTGCTGAAAATCTTCATTTCTTTTTTCAAGAAAACATGCAGTCAATAAATAAAATATGGTAAACATTAAATCCTCTTTTTCAAAAGAAAATAGTAAATATACTCATTTATTTATTTTGTTAAAGAGTTTTGAATATTTTCTTTCCACTCCTCTTTCAAAATGTCGTGTTTTAAAATTTTTATTTAAATTCATTTTTAACTTTTGTTATTTATATGTTTAATCTTTTATTTAATTTTTAATTAATGTAACATTAGAAAAAAGAAAAGACAAATGTTTATAAATATTGTATTAAAGTTAAAACATTTATTACATTTATTAATGCATAGTTAATAATGAATGCTGTATTATTTTTAATCTGTTTTAATTATAACTGCCTACAAGCATTAAATAGTTTATTTATTTCTGCTCTTTTTATAGTCATTTGAAACTGTTTTTTTTTCTTTTTAATTTCATTCATCTCTTGAACGTTGGGTGCTTCTTCCTTTTTATCCGGTGATATTTGTCTATAATTGAAGTGGACAGCTGTAGAAAAAAATTACATTACAAAAAACTTTTAAATAGCAACCAATTTTAATAATAAAAAATAATTAATCACTATATAATGATTAATTTAGATACTAAATTATAAATTAAAAATTATTAGTTTCTAGAATAGTCGGTATTATAAATAAAAAATTATAATTAGTGACCAATTAAACTCTAAATTAGACACTAACATTAGTTATCAAAATTTTGACTACCAAATGAATTAATGTCTAAATTGATTATTAATTAATTATTAATAATTAATTTAAACATTAATTACATGAAACCATTCACATCTTTAGGATATTTTCTCTTTTATTAGAACCTTTGTGAAGTTATGTTCAAATGATAAATGTAATTAAATATTTTTTTATGTCTTATATGTGAATAATTTTAACTCCTTTTTAATACTTTTATTTATTTTTTATTTATCTCACATGAGAATTTTTTAACTTTCAATTTAAATGTTTAATAGCATAAACCATTTATTTACTAGGTTATATAGAACATTTATGTTCTTTATTCTTTTATTCTTAATTTTTGTTTTATTTGAATAACTCTTTTTGTTTTGTTAAAACAATTTTCATTACATATAGTTCAACTAATTTGATATCTAAAGTTCTCTCAGATTTCTAAGATAATTTTCATCTATCATCACCTTTTATTATACATTTTAGAAGTGACAAAACGAGTTAATTTGACCCATTTTGGCCCGTCAAAAGTGAGCTGGAATAGGTTGGCTCACTACTGAAAACAAACTAGGAATGACAACCCACCCCACCATAGGGCGTGCCGACGGGTTGGCAGGTTGACCTGCCACTTTTCTTTTTAAATTTAATTTATAAAGTTTGTTTGTATATATACTTATAAATGAATATTTAAGACATATTTAATCATATAAATATTTTCTAAGCTTTTAATTGATTAATTAATACTTTTAATTGGATAAATTAAAATAATTATTACATTTACATGTTAAATTACTGTATTATAACTAATAATTGAAACTTAATTTATAAGTGTTAATAATTTAAATTATAATAATGTTGCATATTTATATCTTTACAAAAACATAATATAAAAAATATAATATTTTCAATTATATTTAATTTTAAAAAATAGAAACAAATAAATACAAAATAGAAATAGACCATCAAGCTAGACAAGCCAGACCAAAATATCAAGGGGTAGTTTTCGCTCATTTAAACAATTAACATGGACAATAGAATATTCCATTATTGTTCGAAACATTCATCTTTGCATATTCAAGAAATTGTTCTACTTTACTCTCATGTTCATGTGTTGTGCATATAAAATTTATCTAACTCCTATCTATTGTTGTGTGTATAAACCAACACATTTGCTTTTTTAGTTAGAGCTAAGAAATAGTCAAACACACAATCGAATATGTGAACTAAGTTCTACCAACAAACAACCACATGAACAATTAATCAACGGATTGGGTTGTTTACATATCTTAAATTTATGAAAATGAATAAAAACAATATTTGATATTAATTAAATTAATTAATTTAAATAAAACGAAATTTCCAAATTAAATAAATATACGTAATTTTTAAAAATAAATAAATGAAATTACAAAAATGTTTATGATTTTTTTTAAAATATAAAATTATAATTGAATAATAAATTATTAATGTATTCAAAAACATAAATATTATTTATACAATAAAATTTAAATATTTGTTTTCTTTTATGTTATTTAGAATAGTTATTATCATTTCATTCATTAAATACTTTTAATTAAATGACTTAATTTTATCAATTAAAACTCATAAATTAGAAGTTGATCTTATCAATCCCATCTATACATGTCATTGAACAAGTGGCATATAAGTAGCATATGCTTTGATAATGAAGATTATGTTTGTTGTAAAGGGATATTTATGATTTATCAACTACATTTTGTGGTCTAGAGTGCTTTCTTTTGTTGTAGGTGTAGTGTTCAGTTTCTACCAAGGAAGACTCACTTATAGATACCTTTCATGGACGCAACATCATTCATGCTAGAATCATTAAGAAAGTTGTTGTAGTTGTTTAAATAAGATGATAAACTCTCTACAAGCATTATAGAGAAGGCAATTTTTGTGAAGTGAGCTTTTAAGGGAGGATTTGTGTTCTGCTCTAGTATCTTAGTAGATCAATAGTGTTGTGTTCTCCTCTTGGTAGGTTTTGGTTATATACTATAGTTTGTGGTAGTTTTATTTTGTAAAAGAAAAACTTTCATAGACTAGACTTTTTGCTTAAGTACAAATTTTAAGGCCTTCCATATATATTTATATTATGTATTTGAATAATCTTGTATGTATGTGTGTATAAAGGTTAGAGTATTCCAAATACTCTATTATATATATATATATATATATA
>Ga0214545_1001302_pt1 | contig 46114 bp, 21 predicted proteins | sample CNSS4metaG_FD_160064 | JGI IMG/M metagenome (GOLD analysis project Ga0214545, IMG submission 160064) | Root nodule microbial communities from cowpea collected in UCLA plant growth center, Los Angeles, California, USA - CNSS4 | ecosystem: Host-associated > Plants > Roots > Nodule | place: USA... | reverse complement strand
AAAAATATATATATATATATATATATATATATATATATATATATATATATATTAAAACAATACGTAAATACGATAAAAAATAATTTTAGGTCTAACTCAATTTTACATCATCAATTTTAAATAATATATATATAACGTAAACCAATCTTAGTTTTAGTCAATGTGAAATTTTGAACACACTATTTTTACATTGTGACATATATATTTTAAGTGTAAGACTATATATTAATAGATGATTTGATAACGACCCAATAACAAATGGAATAAACTCAATAAACACAAAATTTTGCTAGGATAAGAGTTAACTTATGACTCCAATATAATATTTAGAAGTGATTTTTTTTTTCTAGTTCAACTCCATATAATCAACTTATAAGGTTAGATTTCATTTACATGTATATTTTAAACTGGTCTTATCTCTAATAAATATAAAATTTTTAATAAAATATATTATATTAAAGTTGAGGTTACCAAATGTTAAATATGAAATATTATCCAAATTTTAAAATATTAAAAGTGAATGAGTAAATTTAGAAGTCTTATGGGAATAGATGATACGACTCGTAGTTACTCTATGCAGAACATTAAAGCCTGTTTGAAATTAAAATTTTAATGTTTAGATTTAAAATATATTTATTAAATCATTTTAAATATTTAATTGTTAATATATTTTTAGTTTTTCAACTTGCACATAAAATTATAATTTATTACCGTTTCAAATTTTGATACATTTTGGTTATCAAATTTTAAAAATGAATGGATATAATTTTTTAAACTCAATTTCATTCAATGTTTTTAATATGTCAAATGCGTTTCCTAACTTACATTACAAATAGAATATATTAAAAAAGGTAAATAACTCAAATGCTAACCTCAAATGCATTTGATAAATAAAAAAATTTAATATTTTTTTACTAAAAGAACTATATTCATTCATTTCTAAAATTTGTAAACTAAAATATATCAAAATTTTAGAAATGGACGAATTTCAATTTCGCATCAAAATTTAAAAATTAAAAATATATTTAACTTTGAAATATATAAAACAACAATTGAGTCGTAAAAAATACAAATGTTGACACTTTTTATATATTAATCTTAACATAGATAAGATAGAGAAAAAGTGAAACGAAGGTAAGACAAGATAAAAAAAAGAAAAAAAAGAGCAAAGAGTTATTGTATGAATTTTTGAAAATATTTTCTTATATTTCTAGATTTATTTTCAGTTTTTTTTTTCTATTTGTAAACCTATTCTTTACAATGGGTTCTATATTCTCTAAAATGATAATCACCTTGAAATTTCTAATTCAAACAAAGTATTAAAATAAAATGAATATAGCCTTTTTTTATTTATCATATGTGTTAATTTATATATTAAATATTATTAATTGTATATCTGTTTTAATATATTATCTTTATATATATATATATATATATATATATATATATATATATATTCAAATTATTTTTTATTTTTTATTTTATAAAGATGCTCGTATATGTACATGTATCTAAAAAAATATCAGTATTAATTACATGCAAACTCAAAACAAACAAAAAACAAAAAAAAACATCAATATTACAATATAAATGGTTTAGGACTACTCTTGGTGAGTGTTGACACTTGTGTGCTTCATGTGCTAAAGTTCATAGGAATTCAAATATATTAAAATATGATGTATATTGAATGTTTATGCCATACAATTACATTAATCAGATCTAAGCCTATTGTGAATTCTAAGATTTTTCTAAATTTGAAAGTTCTCACTTGGTAACTTTCCATACCACCTATGCATATAACTTTATAATAGATATGCAATATATTAGGTTGTCTATGAATGTTGTTTTAAGTTAAACAACATATTTACTAACAAATATTATTGGAGAATATGATTTGAAATTTGTGTACAAATATCTTGTTTTAAGCTTCTTTTTTTTTTAATTTTTTTATGTTGTAATCCATTTTCTTGTGAGTTCTATCAACAGAATCTTTTTCACTTAGAGTGTATGATCATACTTATTTCTTCCTTTCCATAATATTATAATTTCAAATCTTTAAAACGATTTCATAGTAAACGATGCAACGAGTTTTAGTATTAATTATTTCATTTCTATTTTACTCCGGAATAAATTATAAGAACAATAAATATATATGTATAGAGAGAAGAGAGAGAGGTTAACATTATTTCTAAATTTTAAATCTAAATATTATTCATTATTATTGAATTATTTTAAGAATTAATATTTATTACAAGTGTTAAAATCAATTATACAAACGACTCAAAATAAAAAAAACTTAAGTCAATTTCACTCACTTTTTAGTATGTTATAAATAATTGAATGAATTGATTTAACCTACCTATTTTTGGAAATAAGTATTCATTTATTTCACCCAACGTTACATAAAATAATTATTTTACCCAACATTACACTAAATAAATATAAAATGATAAATGATATTGTAAAAATGAAAAAAAAAAAAAAAAATATATATATATATATATATATATATATATATAAACAAATAAGTTAAATATTCAAATTATTCAAAAACATTATAATATTAAAGGAAGCCAAAATCTTAAACATTTATGATGAAAAATATTGAAAAATACTCTTAAAATTATGATTAACTTACCTTGAATTTTATTAAATAAATTTATATTTAACCTCATTTTACAAAATCAACTTATAAAATAAAAATAAAATAAGAATCATACTACTTCACTATTATATTTCACTATTATATGTTATAATTTTGCCACGTGGGACGTCCAAAAAGTTATACAAATTAGCCAACTTTAAAGTTTCAAACTTCAACCTGTTGCTGTAGGAAGCTTGCTTTCAGCTGGTTTTTCTATTCTCAAATTTCAGTTTCCATGCATAAATAATTTATAGAAATTATACTTTTATACAAGGCCAAATGACAAGATGTCACGGTTTCCATGCATTTTTTTTCTGGTAGGGGTTAAGTCTGCTTTGTTTCAAGAAATTTTATGCCAATGTCAGGGTTTTGTTTTGAATGAAGAACCAGAATGAAACTCGTTCCTTACAATGCTTCAGTACTTCTTTCATTCACCCTTTACATTTTTTTTCTTTGCAGGATATTCTCTGATGCCGGCTCTAAGAATTCATGGACATGCCTTTGCTATTTTGTGTTGTTTTATCATCCTTACAGAAGCTTCTCAAACAGCCCCTTCAGAAGGTGTGAATTTGTTAAGCCCTACAAAACTTTGAAACTTTCCGTTTCACTTTTTCCTTTCTGGCTTGTCACTTTAGATTCTGTACTAGTGAACTTGGATTAAAATTTCTGTCCAAGCTGCAAAATGCGGGAGGAATTTGTAATCATGATAATGATATGTTTTAGTGTAATATTCTGCATTGCCACAAACATATGGCATATAGAACTTTTAACCTTAGTGGTTGATATGTATTTGTAGTAAATGCACTGATTGACATCAAGAAAAGTTTGATTGATCCTAAGAACAATCTGAGGAACTGGAATTCGGGTGACCCATGTATGGCAAACTGGACTGGGGTTCATTGTTTTGATAGGGCGGAGGCTGATGGTTACTTCCATGTCCAAAAGCTGTATGTATACATTATTTATCCTTCTCCTTTCTTTAACTCTTCCCAATTTCAATTTATTTTATTTAGATATTATATAAGGAAGAGTTAATGTGCATGGAATTAATACATTCTAATTATTTTCTGTTATTTCACTTTTATGAAGCTACTTAATGACTATGAATCTGTCGGGAAGTTTAGCCCCACAGCTTGGTCAGCTATCTCATCTTCAGATACTGTGAGTTGTGTAATGCTATAAATTGTTGCATGGAAAGGCGAATAACGGTATCAGAGAAAAGGTATTATCATATGACATACTAATATCCTCATTGTTTTATGCTTGAAGGTCTTTCATGTGGAACAATTTGACAGGCACAATACCGAAGGAAATTGGAAATGTCTTGCCATTGGAACTCTTGTAAGAACACTGCTAAAGCAGTAAAAGTATTAGTACAGTTCCTCATCAAGTTTTTATTTGCTAACATAGTTGTTTAAAAGAAGGATCTTATTTGCTTTAGTGTGTATGCAGAATAAAATTCATACTTCTGTTGATATTGATGTGCTATGAATACGCATATTGTATTTCTCTGAGACAAGATTGTTGTTCAGATCATCAGAGTCAAATTAATTTACTGAGTATAATTGGAAAACTTTTGGTAAAATAAAAGCTTCTATGTGGGGGAAATTTCTGATGTTCTGCTTTCTGAATGCCAGTGTTAGTGACTGAACAGTAGTGATCATGCTAGTGCTCCTTAGTTATTTTTGGTATATTTTCTACGCAGGCTCCTAAGTGGGAATAAGTTATCTGGTAATTTACCAGATGAGCTTGGCAACCTTTGGAATTTGGATAGACTCCAAGTTGATGAAAACCAATTGTCAGGTCCTATTCCGGAGTCATTTGGCAACATGGCCAAAGTTAAACATCTGTAAGCGGGTCTATAAACCAAATGCACCATCATCTCATATAGGAGCTAGATTTCTTACGTGTTCCATTATCTGCTTCATTTGAATCTTCGCAGCCACATGAATAACAACTCGTTTTGTTGTCAACTTCCTTCCACACTTTCAAATCTGTCTAATCTCGTGCATTTGTGAGTATTTTGAAGCCAATTTTTTCCATTGCATCTTCAGAAGCATGTCGGCATGACCTTTACAAGTTTTTGTTGTCTCCTTTTTAAATGACTTTTCAGGCTTGTGGACAACAATAACCTATCTGGTAACCTTCCACCAGGTTTCTCTGTCTTGCAACGGTTAAGAATACTGTATGTTCTACTTCCACCTTGTTTAGATTGTAGTATTTATTACTTGTATTACTGTTGACATGCATTGCTTAATATCTAGTGTAGCATAAGTAGACATGTTTAAAATCATTCTCTGATACACAAAGTTCTCAGGATGATGAAACAAGAACATTAATGACCATATAAGTACATACACCTTGTCTAGGTTGTTCTGACAATTGAAGATATGCCTGATAGAAGAGCGATGGTGTATACATCACAGGACAGAACTAAATGGCAACATAAAATTTCTGAATAGAATTCCATTCTTTCTTCTCAAGGACTCCCTACTCTGTAAACTGATTTTTAGCATTTAGGAGAAATGATAGTCATGTCTTGCATGCATGGACTTGCTGACGCATGCAGGTACATATGTCCTTAATGTTCAGCATGAAATCCTTCTTTTCATTTGCTTCTTACTTCAAAAGGCAAGCAACTCTATATAAAATGATTTGAATTATTAGTATAATCGACTTTATACAACAACTTTATGGAATTATGGAGCCCTGTCACACGTTTGAAACTAAAGCGATTTGTAATGTATCATCAATTCATGTTCTTACTCTTTTCAATCCCCAAGGTAATTTGGTTGTGTGTAAACTCAATCCAATGACTAATAAGAGTTTCCCTTTTTTAAGCTATTTATGATTCATTTTGTGCAGTCCATGCCAAAAGGTGGGGATAAAAAGGGCAGTAGAAGTCTTGGGTATAAAATAATAACAAAAAGATTTTAGATGGGGAAATATGATAGCATACATATCACTAGCAGAGCCTTAGGTTCCATCAATAGGTATAAAAGAAGCAAACTGATAAAAAAGGTATGTATATTGAGAAGTATTTAGTTTTTCTTTTCTTTTTAAAATGCCCAGCATGAATAGTCTTTTACAATCCATGCTTCCCATAAATCAATCCTCTACATATGTTGTACTTGATCATCCATTGATGCCTTTATTTTAGTTTCAGGTTTTTATGATTGTGAGTTAATACTCACAGGTGTAGCCTGTAGATTCTTCCTTTCCATTTTTAGTGATGTTTTATCATGTAATGTAACTTATGCAACAGTCAACTGCAGGACTCGTGTGAATAAGATATCAACGGGGTGGGTAGGGTACGGGTAGTAGCTCTTCCGTACCCTATCCGCCAGATAAATATCTGTCCCGTATCCCGTATCCCGTACCCATATCCGTCAGGTATTCGTTATGCGGGTACTCGTATAAATTTTTAATATCCACAGATATCTACGGTTACCCACGGGTATTTACAAAATAAAAATAAATATTTAACTACATATTTTAATCGTAAATTCAAATAAAATACAATACATCACATTCATAAATTTTAAATAAAGTCCAAATAACCCATTTAAATAGTGTTGAATGACAGTTTACAAAAAAATGATTTTTTTTTTAAAACTAATTGATAAAAAAATAACTCATTCAAACTCAATATGCTGATATTTTAATCATGTTTTTTTTTTTTTTAATTTAAACTAGAGTATAACGGGTACGAATATTTATGGGTATGGATACTATAATATCCGTATCCACCCCGTTAACATGCGGATATTATACCCGTACCCGCCATTACCAGCGGGTATCCATTTACAATATTCATTATTTACTCGTTACGGGTTTTATCTACAAATATCCGCGAGTACGGATTTTTTTGATATCTCTACCTATGAACAGTTGAAATACTTTTAGTTTGCAAAGGTGGTTCTTACTTCTAGTATTCAGCTGCAAATTCAAAAGTTTGTAGTCTTTTACGTATTCTACGAAGGACTTTAAGTGTATAATAGCACATCTTGGACGTCAGTTGGTAATTTTATGGACTAGTGAGTATTTGATGTTTAACTATAATCTTGTTAGGAATCGAATTGAGTAATATATAGGGAGAAGACTCACACACCTATTATCTAAAGATAATGTCTTAATCTCTTTTATAAATTTGTTTATGATTTATTGGTATCAAAATTCGTAGATACATCCTCCAACTATATATATATATATATATATATATATATATATATATATATATATATATTTATTTATTTATTTATTTTGTGGAGATCTCACATCAATAGTTTTGTATAACGGAGATAAAAAAACAATCCTGGATACATCCTTACTAAATATATAATCAATCTCAATGAAACATAAATTTCCTTAAAACAAGTGTCTTACCAAAAATAAAGCGTCCAGAAGTAGAGAAGGATATCAAAATCTACAATAATGTAATTATCTATATATTAAACATTGATGTGACTGTAGGACAGCACTTTGAATGCTTTCACGTGTACTAAAAATTGGCTAGAAAAGGGATTTTACCAACAATTATGATTTTGGTATTGACTTTTTTTTCGATGCAGCCAACTTGATAACAATAATTTCAATGGGAATGAAATTCCTTTTACCTATGGAAACTTCTCCGGTCTAGTGAAATTGTAAGTACTTTTAGGATAGACACTTCTTTTTGTTTTAAATTTAATATAGCATGTTACAGATACTTACTGACCCTTTTTTAGTTATCAACAAAGTACTTAAGTTTTTATTTTCAACTGTTAATTCAACATACTTGTGATTATTTTTTTTATTTAATTTTTTTTTTTTTTTCTGTCTGACTGAACAGAAGTCTGAGAAACTGCAATCTGCAAGGAACTATTCCTGATTTCAGTTCAATAACCAACCTTAGCTATTTGTAAGTTAAAATATCACTTGTGGATTTGTTCTCTCTATAGTATTTAATGAGAAAGAAATCATCTACTACTACTCATGTTTTAGTTACCAACTAATGTGATTGGTTCATGTTTTAGAGACCTTAGCAGGAATCAGTTTACTGGAACTATACCATCAAACAAACTTGCAGACAATATGACAACTATGTATATAAATACTCAAGTTTTGTTTGTATATTTTGTATCTATGTTGGTTTCCTTTCATCACAATGTTAATTTTGCTGAATCCTAGTCAGTTAGCGATGACATATTTGAGTTTGATGCAGTAATTTTCTTACTATTGCAGTGATCTATCCAATAATCTTCTCGAAGGACCAATTCCTCTAAGCTTCATATACCCCAATCTTCAAAAACTGTGAGAAGATATATACCTGTCAATCTGTTTTTCTCGTTATATTCATTCAATTATTTCATATCAATATCTTGAAATATCTTAAATAAAACTTTCTATTGAAGAAGCCATCGTTGGCATCACTTCTTGGATTTAGTGAGACTTCCGTCCAAGTGAAAGTCTTTGCACATTGGGTTGATGTTTTTGTTTCATTGTTAAACACAGGTCACTTGAGAACAATTTGCTAAATGGATCAATCCCTGCTAGCATATGGCAGGACAGGGCCTTCAATACTGAAGACAAACTTAAAATGTAACTTCTGAATCCAGATTACTGCTATAATCTAAAGGAATATTAATTTTTTTCATCAAGTTAAATAACTTTGCTAAAGAATTTACTATTGATGGAGTGTATGTTATATTATGTCATTTTCAAAGTAAATTCATTTTCTTCTTCTTATATGTGTGCAGCAATCTCGAAAATAACTCACTAGTCAACGTTTTGGGAAATCTGAACCCCCCAGCAAATGTTACCTTGAGGTTTGCTCAGTCTTTGTTGTTCATATCGTGTTCAAAATATCTCATACATTTATGCTTAATTTTTAGTTCAAGTGTTTCACTTTAAGTATGAAAATAATTGTCAAAATTATTTATAGCCACTATACATTTAATAAGAAAGAAATTGAAATGATGTTTTGTTTGGTGTTCATAAATTATAATAAGAAGCACAAGTACTTCTATATGATATGCCTTGTCTTGTTGTAGCAATGCCAGATGCTACATGGACACTTTGAATAGTTTTAGTCTCGCGTTAGTTATAATTCAGTTTAGATGTTATATTATATCTGTTTCTGTCCTTTTGAAGTTGCCATTTCCTAGTGTCCCCGTGTTACTCGGATATGTGTTTTCCAAATATCTCGTGTCAGTTCTTTCTTTTTTCCTTGAAGGCTTTATGGCAATACAGTCTGCGACAATTCTAACATAGAAAATATTGGTCAATATTGTGGACCTGGAGGAGATGAAGAACATGAAGTAGTCAAAGACCCAAATAATGCATCAAGTGTGTGTCTAATTCAAGATTGCCAAGCAGATAATTCATATGAATTATATGTACCCTCTTTCCCAATTCCTTGCTATTGTGCAGCTCCTCTGATAATTGGATACAGGCTGAAAAGTCCAAGTTTTTCTTACTTTGCTCCCTATTTTGCAATGTTTGTAATATATGTAACTGATTCCTTAAGCTTAGAACACTATCAGTTATCAATATCTGCTTGGGAAGATGGAAACCGTATAACCATGTATTTAAAACTATTCCCTTCATATGATTCCCACTTAAATATGTTCAACGAAAGTGAGGTCGATCGTATTAAAACCACATTTACATCATGGCGATTTCCTCCCAATCATTTCTTTGGACCATATGAACTCCTGAGCTTCACTCTTGTTGGACCTTATACAGCTAGTAAGTTTCGTAATCTCAACATTTTATTATTGAATCTTATATGCGTAGCAAATTTATGCCATGTGTTGATTACACTATTACCATTGCAATCCATCAAATATTTTTTTTATGATTTTTATGGAACAAATTTCTTTTGCTACTTGTAGAAGTTATTGGCATTTTAACATGCATAATACTGGAAGATTTCGCTATAAATTCTCTATAAAGCATTGTAACAAAGATGTTGCTATAAATTTTATATATTTTAAGTATCACTGCCAATTGGTTCTAATGGTATATACCTTATGTTTGTGACGTTTGGAGCACACACAAAGACAAGCTACCAAACCATATGCGTCCCTCTTTGTACTTTGGTTACAGATCTCTCCTTTTAGTTAATCTGTTATTAGAATTGATTTGCCTTTGCCGAGTTTCTCTAATTTAACTTTCCTTTTATAGCTACTGATTCAAAGAGGGGTAGATCTAATTCACTCATATTGGTTGCTGCTATAATATCAGCTGTTGCTAGTATAGCAACATCTGCTCTAATCATTTTCCTGCTTTTTAGAAGACGTGCAAAATATCTGAATAGGAGTTCAAGGAAACTTAAGTGTAAGTATTGTAAGTCTTTCTGCTAGCGTCATTTTGATTTCCTTGAAGAATGGGATTCCATGCCTATTTCTTTTTGCAGCCCCTAGTGTACACATTAAAATAGACAGTGTGAAAGAATTTACTTTCATAGAACTGGCTATTGCTACGAACAATTTTAGCAGCTCAAGTATAATTGGCAAAGGAGGTTATGGGGATGTCCATAAAGGCATTTTGTCAGGGGAAACACTTGTGGCCATTAAACGAGCAGCAGAAGATTCCTTACAAGGCCAAAAGGAGTTTTTGACTGAGATTGAACTTTTATCAAGGTTACACCACCGAAATCTTGTCTCACTGATTGGATACTGTAATGAAGAAGAGGAGCAGGTATATATCATATAGCTAGTAACTGCACCTTTGTTGTCTGCATCATCTTTGATTTAAGTGTTGTTGAAGAATTCAAATGTGAGAAAGAAATCGCCGTGCACAAATGCCATAGCATAATATGCATTCCTCTAACTACTGAGGCAGTTATTTTATTAGCGTCCCGTTTGTCTCCTTTAGTCTGTTTAGACCATTTCGCATGCTTGTTCTTTATGTTTATCTGGTTTGGTTTGGTGTGTCTGTTCTGTTAAGCTCACAGGTGAGATGAAGTCATCACTAACTGTTTAGAATTAGTAATAATATTATTGTTCTCATATATTCTTTCTGGTGGTTCAGATGCTGGTTTATGAATTCATGCCCAATGGCACCCTAAGGGACTGGATTTCTGGTATGAAATTGTTGGAATTTTCTGTATTTGGAAGTAAAAATAAATATGTACCACCTTGTTTTGTTAGTGCATATTATCTCTTTTTCTTTATGTTTTCTGCTCACCAGTTTTAATCTGCATGGAAACTATATATGCTAAAGCAATTTTAATATCTTCTTAGTAAATGTTAGGGTTTGTATAATAAGTTTAAAAGCTTTTCTAATCTGACCTCTGTTGTATTGACACAACTGATGAGATCTTTTATAGGGCTGTTACGTGTCTACAGTTGATTGAGGAAAAATAAATATTTCAATACAGCTAGAAATAAAATGTATATGCTTTTTAAAATACTTATCTTTTGCTCCTAATATTTGGCGAAGCCATGTTGAACAAAGGAAATCATGATAAGTCAATGCTGAAGTTCATAATTTTATTGTCATTCTATCTTTATAAGTAGAAAACAAAAGGATAGAAGTGAACATGTCATAAAGGAAGGACAAAGGATAGTATAATAATGCAGCTCCATGATTTTGAATTGGTGCTGTTTTCAGTAATGCTAATAAGATATAATTCAAAGTTAATATACTAAACTGTGGCAGGTAAAAGTGAAAAAGCCAATGAAAGACAAGATTTTGGTATGAGGTTGAAAACTGCATTGGATGCAGCCAAAGGCGTACTATATCTTCATACAGAGGCTAACCCTCCTATATTCCACCGAGATATTAAAGCCAGCAACATACTTCTAGACTCCAAATTTACAGCTAAAGTAGCTGATTTTGGACTTTCACGGCTTGCATCAGAAGGATCTGGCACTAAATACATTTCAACTGTTGTGAAAGGAACACCAGTAAGTTTGTCAAAGAAAATTTGGAATGATTTCAGTTTCAATATTGAAGACCTGAAGTTACATTGAGAAATTTCTGATTTAAATAAATATTTCAATTGATACAATTCAATTTTGAGTATTTAATTATAAGAGTTCCATGGCTTGGCATATCCTTCTCTTCTATTTAATAGTCTCATGTACAAGCCACTCCATACTAGTCAAATTCCACTTACCATTTAATTTTAGATGTAGCGTAGTTAAAACTTGTCTTATCATTAAATCGTATACTTTTGGGCTGCTGCAATTTCTGTCCTTTCTTACCTGACACTGAATATCAATACTATCTGAAATATGACTATTACGTTGTAATTTGCCTGCAGGGTTACCTTGACCCAGAATATGTATCGACTCATATGTTTACTGACAAAAGTGATATCTATAGCCTAGGAGTTGTGTTTCTGGAGCTTTTGACAGGGATGCAGCCAATCTCACGTGGGAAACACATTGTTACCGAGGTACTCTTTCTATTACTTTTTCTGTCTGTCATATGTGATCACCTAATCACTAAAACTATTGCATAAAACTTATCATGAAAAGTTGAAGTAAACCATGTATGCATTGGCAGAAGAACAGATTTATATACTGATATCTAATTACACATGGATACGTATGATGAGATTTTTCTTTTTGCAATAAATTTCACAGAAGTCATACCAACAATGATTCTGGATTGATTGACAGTATAAATATTTGTATATTGATAATGCATACGAATTAAACTCAAAATTGACTTTTGTGGTAGTACATTGTGTAGAAAAATGTCACATGAATTCTGATATATCTGATTTATTTCCAATCCATGTAAAAAGAAGTACTAGATAAACTTACCAATATCATTAATGGTACATAATTTGGTGTCAGGTTAATGCGGCTTGTCGATCTGGCATGATATATTCCGTCATAGAGAGAAGAATGGGGTTATATCCCTCTGATTGCTTGGACAAGTTTTTAACTCTGGCCCTCAGATGTTGCGAAGATAAACCAGAGGAGAGGCCATCAATTCTAGACGTGGTGAGGGAACTAGAAGATATTGCTGCAATGCTATCACAAAGTGATGAAGCCAGTTTCCCAGATGTTGCCATAGATAACTCAGGTGAAATGGCAACCTCATCATCTTTAGGATCTAATGCAGCAAGAGAGGATCAACACAAGTACGCGTATGTGTCAGGAAGTAATCTTGTCAGTGGTGTCATTCCCACCATTGTTCCTCGCTGATAATGTGCTATGCCATCAGTGCCTTTCACACACTTCAAATATGTAAATATACTGTTTAGTGCTGGCAAGTTTGGGTGTAAGCTATTAAATTTTTGTGTGTTTTGTCAAACAGTGAAAGCACTTTTTCTTGTTTTCATAATTATAAGTTTCCATGACAAAATTGTTCTGGACATGGCATGAACACTTTGTCCGATAATGTTGGGTTTGAAATAAACTTAAATGTATTAAACGTTGGAGCCTTAGCAGTTGAAATCTTATGAGTAGTCAATGCATTAACCATTAGAGTCTTATTAGTAATTAATGTGTTAGTCGTTTTTGTATGTTTTGAGTAAAACAATAAAAAATATGTGAGTGTATAAACTGTATTCGTTGATTGAATGAATAACACAAAATAAGTGAATCAGTTTATTTACACAGTAAATTTGTTGTCTACAAGTAGTGGCTAAAAGCAATGTAGTTCCTCTGTAAAATCAAGAAGCTTTCGCCGTAAAAACCAGGTTGGAGGTTCCAAGCTTTCCGATTTTGGATGCACACTACTAGAGCTTATGTTGTAATTGGTCTCCATTACGTTTTTGTAAACTTGCAAAATCAGAGAAAAATTGTTCTGAATCTTAGAAAGCATCAGCAGAGTTGAATAATTTGGTGTGTATTACAGTCTTAATTATGCCACCAAAATTGGGACACGTGATCATTTCTCCCTATAATTTTAACGCCATACAAAAGTGATGGAAAGTTGTAATAAATGCTTGCGTATGTATGTGTAACGGGTAGACGTGTTAATTTGGTGCAACCCAGAATATTTGACCAAGATCCACGTGGACCGAGGCCAAAAATGTACACGGGACAAAAAAAACTCTATTAAAAAAACCCACAAGATCAAAAACCCAACAAAATCAAAGTGGAGTAGGATTAAACATATTTTCTTCTTAAACAAGAAAAATATATTATTTTATTAAACTTTTGACTTAAGTTTTTCTATCTAGACAATCAAGCTTGGCTCACCCATCTCCATAGTGAAGACGTGCCAGACCAAAGACAAGTTGAACCGATCCAATAGTTAAGAAGGGGTTGGGCTGGTTCGACAGTCGAGACAAACAAGGTCGGACCAATGATCGAGATAGGCCGGATTTGGTCAATGACCGAGTCAGGCTAACGATATAGACGGGTCGGGTCGAGTCGAGCCAGGCTAACAACCAAGACGGGTCGGGTCTAGGGATGTCAACAAGGCAGGTAGGGTACGGGTAGTAGCTCCTTTATATCCTACTCGCTGGATAAATATATGTTTCGTACCTGTACCCATATCCTTGTAGGTATCCGTTATGCATTTGTTATGCGGATACCAACATATTTTTTTGATATTCACGAATATCCATAGGTACCTGCATTTACAAATAAATGAAGATTTTTTAAAACCAATTGATAAAAAATAACCCATTCAAAATAAATGTGTTAATGTTTTAATAATTTTTTAAAATTTAAATTAGAGTATAGCAGGTACGGGTATCCACAGGTACAGATACTATGATACCCGTACCCACCCCGTTAACATGAAGGTATACCAATACCCATTACCCGAGGATATCTATTTTCAATATCTATTTCCTACTTGTTGAGGGTTTTATCCGCATATACCTGTGGGTACAGATTTTTTTGACATTCCTGGTCAGGTCAAGCCGACCTTGAGAGATAGTAGAGACAGGTCGGGCTTGGCCGAAAGGCGAGATGGGTCAACTCGAGCCGACGAAGAAGAGAAGTCTTTGTCGTCAAGCGAGCCAAGCCCATATCAGGCACAACTCGTCTCTAACATCGGCACAAATTGGCTCGTATCGACTGTCGACCAGACCCGACTCAATCTGACATGTCTCGACCGTCAACATCAACTCGACCCATCTCGCCCATCGGCCTGAGTTGGCACGGCTCGCCCATCAACCGGACTTGTCTCGCCTGTCGAACCCATGTTAACTCTAATTCTAACCCACTTCGGGACGGAGACTATTTTTTTACTCCCTCATTTTGGGCCCATGAAAAGTGGGTCAGAGCTTGTCCATGCCAAATTGATATTTCTAGTAACTAATATGTGTAATTGTGGCTTGTGTCTTAGATTTTTAGTGAAAGAGGATTTTTATCTAAGAGTTACTTTATATATATATATATATATAATTTGGGTCAACAAACATTAGATGTTTAAGATTGAAGAAAGTTAATTGTGCTGGTGACTTTTTTTCAAATTTAAAGCGCTAATGTTTATAAAATTTATGTTCACATGTTTGTCACTCAAGTAGTTTGTCAAGGAAAGAGCATAAACAATTTTGCTTATATTTTCTTAACATATATTTTATAGGTCCAGATGTACAACTTATCATTTAAAAATTTTACTCCAATGTTATGTAAGAAATTTGTGTAAATCGTGTTATTTTATCTTACATATTTTCATTTTTTACACTAGGATAAATGCATGTATGATAGCACTTCGTGCACGTGTATCATTTTTTAAATATTTTTAAATTATTTAAATTTTAAAAATAATAATTAAAAGAGTAAAATTGAAAAAATAAAAATTGTATATATTTATAGATATAACTATAAATAAAATAAATTTAATTATTGAAATAAAAAATATTGTGTAAATAATTTTTTATTATTAGTAATTATTTAAATTTGAAAAACTAGTTACTGAATGATAAAAAACAAATAATTATTTTATAATGGATAGTTATTTGAATTAAAAAATAGTTAATAAAATGATAAAACTAAAAAAAGAAATTATTATGAATAATTATTTAAATTTTAAAAATATTAATTAAAAGGATAAAATTGAAAAACAAAAACAAGACACATAAATGTGTATCCTCTTTATATAGATTTAAATTTAAAAAATATTAATTAAAAGGATAAAATTGAAAAAAAAAATACAAAAATGTGTATCCTCTTTTGTATAGACTAGTGTAAACACAAGCATATGTGTATATGATTTTTCTGAATATATATAATATTAAAAAAATTTAATAAATAAGGAAAAAAGTTAAGATATGAAATAAATTTATATTTATTAAGAAAAAAAATGAAATAAATAGAGAAAAAAAAACTATTAATGAATAAAAAATAAATTTGTTAAAACAGTTTTATAGAAAATATATAAAAATAACTCTCGGTCATTAAAAAGAGAATTATACTATGAAGGGTAAAAAAAATTATATGATAAAGGGCAAAAGAAACGATTAAGAATTGAACTTTTACAATGAAGGTCAATTAAGTTTCAATAGATACTAATCACTTAGGCCTTGTCTTCCTACACCTCCGTATATTAAAATCTTTCTAGATTGTGGGATCCAGAAAAAAAAAATAACATTTTGGACCGTAGAATTTGGATTTGAAAACTATATTTTTCTTAAAAATATTTTTTGAGCTGTACAATTCAGAAGTCAAATGACTTTCTAATTGAAATTTAGAAATTGAATTTTTTTTCTAACCATTTTTTGTCGATGTACAATACAATTCAAAATTCATTATTGACTTTTAGATTTTGGAAATCATTTATTACTTTCGAATTGTATAATAAAAAAAGAAAAAGTGAAAGGTTTTTCTTTTTTTTTTATATGGGAGTGCAGGAAGAAATATATTGAGGAAGAATGAAGAAACTGTTTATTCTACTGTTATACAAAAACGTAGTCTGGCTAGGCTAATTTACAAAAAGGGAGTATGTGTGTTTATTAATTGGAGAGTGTAAATAGTAGTTACAACCCAATGGTAGTAATTGAAACCCAATGTTAAGGCCCAAATTTGAGAGGGGAAGAAGAAGTGCACGAAAATGTGGTTGGCAAGGAAGATACACACACCATCATCACCATCATATCATCATCTACATACATGCATCATCTGAGTGTTGTGTTGTGTTGTGTTGTGTTGTGTTGAATTGGGTGGACAAGACTGACACGACAAGGAACGCAGCAGCTCACAATGCTAACCCTCAATCTCAATGCTATTTCTTCTTCGTCGGTTCTCTTTCTTTATCTCCCACCTCGTACACCTGTTTTTTTTATTCACTTTTGTCGTTATGATTATATATTTCTGTATATCTTTTGTTTCAGGTTCTCAATTGTTCCATTTCATGCCAATTATCCTCTGTCTACTCAAACACAATTGTTATTTCCTTCCAATTTTAATTACTCCATTGCTACTACAGGTGGACACACTCTCACTGTCTTTGTTCTTCCCTTTTCTCAATTTCTTATCATAATTTATTCACTGTAAAGGTTTCCCTTTTGGCTGCAGCAACCAGAAAGTTCAAGTCTTTTCAGCTCAAGGCTGGATTTTGGGAATCAATTAAATCTGGGTACCTTCAATTTTCATTCTTCATTTTGGTAATAAAAGGAAAACCAAAAGGGCACCAGCCCCTATACTTGTATTGTGCAAAATCTTATACACATTCAAGGAAATTGGCACTTTGTGCCTTAATTTTGAAAGCAAGCTATTGATTATCTAAGTATAAAAGTATTATCAAACATGTGTACCCTGTTGCTTTTGGGAGTTATATGATGGTTAGTGTATCTCTTATCTTGAAAATACCCTTCACCTAATGACTTGTTTCCTCGTCAAGGTTGATGAAAGATAACTCAATGCAAGTCATTGATCCACCCTCTATAGATGAAGAAGATGAAGAACCTATGCCTCAAGAGTTTGTCCTTGTGGAAAAGACAGAACCTGATGGAACAATTGAACAAATAATATTCTCTTCAGGTGGAGATATTGATGTATATGATCTTGAAGCCCTCTGTGACAAGGTGTGATTCTAATGTGTCTTTAAGTTGTGTGTTGATTTTTCTAATTACTATTGTAAGGCAGTTTTGAAGTCACTTCTCTACAGTCTTCAATACACTGAAATCATGTTAGTTTTGAAGTTACTAAGTTTGTCAACACTAGGACTTTCTTGCTAATCAGCACAGTAGTTTCCTTTAGTATATGTTCCTTAATACACATCTACTGAGTATTTTTTTTAACATCATAATTTACTAATTCAGTGTATAACTTTTATCAATAAAGTTGAGTGCTTAGACTTTGTTATTTAATCATGCTCACCCTCTGGCAAAATGAATGGTTATGACTTTGACAGGTAGGGTGGCCACGTAGACCACTGTCAAAATTAGCTGCGGCTTTGAAAAATAGCTATATAGTGGCCTCACTTCATTCTATAAGAAAGTCGCCTGGGTCAGGTAAAATTACTATGGCATCTTGTTTTTGTCTTCTGTCTAAATCAATTAGTTGAATGGTTAAGCTTTTTCTTTATTCTTATACCTATCTAAACCTATTTGATGAACATCTTAGTGTACTTGGCGAAGTTATTTAACAGAGGGGGATGAACAGAAGAGATTAATTGGCATGGCCCGTGCTACGTCTGACCATGCCTTCAATGCCACAATTTGGGATGTTCTAGTTGATCCTAGTTACCAGGTATTTTCTGTCACTGAACTTGGATTTTGAATGAAAACTCTGGTGTAGTTGCTTGAAAAGTTTGCTACCAAAAGTGGAATATGCAAAATCTCAAATTCATGTATAATATACTTTAGTCTAATGCATAAATCATGGTAAATATTGAATTGGCATCACTCTGTGTCCATTTTTATTTAACGATGCAAAATTCCCAAAAAAGTTAGTGGTATTCTGTACTTTCCCCCTCCATTCTATTTCAAACTACTCCAGTAAAAACCACTCTCTACTTTATCTCCTGCTAAATTTCCAAAATATTCAGCCATAGAATGAAGATAGTTAATGCTTGAATCTCTAATTTTATTGGAAGAATTGTAAAATCACATGGTACTGCATTCGAGCATTCTGCATTTCTGCCAAAACGAATTTTGTCTGATCCAATTTAAGCTTAAACCATGGCTATAGGTTCCATTTGAATAAACAACTTAGTTAAGGTCTTTTGAACATCTGCATATTATGTAAGTTGTTTTCATAATCAAAGGACAATTCTGGTTAATCTATTTTATGTAAACTGTTTTCATAAGCTATCCTAGAGAGCTTGTTGAAATCAGCTGAAATCAGCTTATGAACTTATCAGAAGCTATTTTAAAGCTATAAACAACACAAGTACTCATGTTATAAGTCCAAACTAGTTATACTGCTTATTGATGCTGTTTTTATTGTATAGGGCCAAGGTCTTGGTAAAGCTCTTATAGAGAAACTGATTAGAGCTCTTCTGCAAAGGGACATTGGCAATATAACTCTGTTTGCAGATAGTAAAGGTACAACAATATTGTTATCCTTTATGCATAGTATCATCACTCGTGTTAATCACAGGATTGTGCAAAGTCTCAAAGCTGTTCTGTCTATCAAAAGTGCTTTGTTATTTTGTGAACTTGTGTCATGCTTTCCATGGTTTCTTTCAAGTGAATACAAAGCAAGCCATTTCTTCCTGCACCTCCATAATATCAACCTATACTCCCATATATTTTTGTATTCCGAAATACAAAATAAAAAATGTAATCCACATTGTATAATTCAGAATACAGATATATTCTGGATTTTACAATTCGGAATGCAATTTTTATATTCTAGATTGTACTTTCTGAAATGTAAAACTTACACTCTAGATTGCACAATCCGGAATACAGAAATTTATGGAAGTGCAGTAAGAAGTTTAGGGAGGTGCAAGAAGAAGCTGCCTACAAAGCAATGTCATAAATTTTAAGGGCTACACTATGGAGCCTTCATTTAGGAACATACTTACCCATTTAACTTGACAATATTCTTCTTTTACTGTGTCATTGCCTCCAGTCTTGACCAATGCTATTCTTATACTCAGTACCTAATTTCCTTCTAATTGGGGATGTAGTTTGGTATTGTTTGGCAGCTTGGAGTCTCAATATTTGCTTTTTTGTCCATTGAATGCAGTTGTGGAATTTTATCGCAATTTAGGCTTTGAAGCTGACCCAGAGGGCATAAAAGGCATGTTTTGGTACCCCAATCACTAATTGAAATTCCACAAAGCTTGCTTTTTCTGATGTCAACGTTGCAATTTGCAACAACAAAGTATATATAACAGAGAAGCAGTGTCAAATTTACCTATTACTTGTAAGATTAAGGTACAAAGATTGGATGGCAACCCTGTGATTGATTATTGCGATAGTGTTAACAAGTTATTCTTTTTCTTTTTTTTTTAAGTTTCACTACTTTTGATTATAATATCCTGCTTTATATTTGCAAAAGCTGAAAACCTTCACTACTTAGTAATTGTGATTTTGTTTTCTTTTTTTAATATTTGTTCATTCTGGATGAATTGTATCATATAAAGATAGTTTTCTTATGGTGTTTGGATGTTGAGTTTATAAACACGGGTACTGTTAATGGCATTTTTCTCTCAGTTAACTAGTTTTTTAATTATCTGTTAATTAGCTAAAAATCATAAGTACTATGACATATCTTAAAGTAGTTTTTATAAAAGGTAACAGATTTATCACGTATTAAGGTTTGAAATAATCAGATAACATGATTGTCTTGTCTCATTAAGAGAGGTTAGTTAAATGGATTACGAAACAGTGGAGTTACACCGAAGCTTTAGAAATATTATGAAGATTTTCTCCAAAGTCTTCTCTGTTTATTAAAATAGTTAAAAACGAACATCTAACCTCCTCTGACTATTTCTTTCAATGTTTTTCTCCTTTCTGGTAAAACAATTTAAACTAATTTTTCTTCATTTTTTTTTTCAATTTTATAACAAGTTTCTGTTGTGTATTATGATTTTGTTATGTATGACAAAATAGATATGAATATTGTCATTTTTGTAACTCACATCTTTCTTTAATGGTGTGACCTTTAAAGCTCACCTCTTACTAAGGTGGCAAAATTAGTTGGATATGATAGATGGGTAGGAATTTCTTTTTTCACCCTCATAATTTCTTTCTGCTCTTCCATAAATATGAAAATTCTCATTTTTGTCCTTTGGGTTCATCAAATAACGACTTTCAGATTTATAATTTGAAAGTTATTTTTTGTATGAAAAAAAATATTTTGAGTTGCACAATTTGAAAATTATTTTTATCTTTTGGGTTTTTATTTAATTTTTTTACATCAAAATGCGGTTCATAAATAATTTTATTTTTGTAAAAAAATCTTTGAGAGGTGTATGTAATTCGGAATTTCCTTTTTGGATTGCGCATCCACAAGTAATTTTTACATAAAAGAAAAATTATAAATTGTGGAATTCAAAATTCACTTCGAAAATCTACAACTTAAAAGTCATTGTTGAGAATGAGAAAAGCTTTCATAGTGTAATGTGATATGTTGACCTTTTCTAAATAATAGAGAAAGCATAAAAAATATAAAACTTAGGAACCACCGGAAAAAGACATGATGAGAGGGGCGGCGGCGGAAGGAGAGAAAGAATATGTGGTGGCAACATAAAAGGACCTATCTTTTACGTATTTTGTTGAGGTAAAGTGAAATTTAAATATTTTTATCTTCTTCTATTTTTTAAAATATTTTTTAAAGATAAAATTATAGTGGAGTTCAACACTTCAAAACGAACAATATCTTAAAAACACAATAATTATTTCTAACAGGATTGTCAGATGCACTTGAATCAAAATCAGAACAAAATGAAAGTAAAATAATGTTCCTAAAGTTTTGATGTATAACTTGTAATTTATAAACTACAGTTGAAATTGGTGATATTTACCAATATAGTACTCTAGAATACAAATATTCTATAAATAATCTATCCGTATCTTTCTTCATTATCTTTTCATGTAAACATGAAAGCTTTTGAACCATAAATTACCTAAAGAGTACCCACATTTCAACATCACAAAATTTCAATTTTCAGTACGTCTAACTAATTAGGTCAATCATCTATCTAAATGTGATTATTTTATTTCCTTGTGATAATTATAGTTAAACATTTTAATCATTTCATAACATCATTAATTTCATGGTTTTCCTAACCATATATCAACAACAATAATATTTTATAATCATATTATTTTATGTGACAACTATACTTATTATAATTAAGACAATTGTGCTTTTAAGAATGTGGTAATGTGACACGGAAACTATTATGAGTTTGAACACAAGAAGATGCTTTCTCCCACTAATAATATTATACTTTGCAAGTGGGAAAAAAGTACAAATTAGTTATCGTACACTTATAACGATCACATGCAAAATTCAGTTATATTTGTTATTTGTTCTTGTTAATTATGACACCCTTTATCATTGTCGGCAATAAAACACTCCACTAATATAACAAATATACCATATTTGGCTTTTAACTATTAAAGGAAATGAAGTTGATAATAGTGTTCATAATTTATGATATGCATATTATAAAAAGTAGTAGACATCTTCTATAAGATATACATATACTTTCAATTTGAAATAAAAGAATTTATTATTATTATTATTATTATTATTATTATTATTATTATTATTATTATTATTATTTTGTCAACTCTCTTCATTGTAGGTCCTAATCTGATTATAAAGATTAAATAGGATTCTGATGTGAAACTCGTGGACCTTCAATACACTGAAAAGAAATATAAAATAAAACAAATTATCACGTAAACTTTCACTATAAATTAGTTTCCCATGTTTGCTATGTTTGAATAATTAAGTGAATAAACATCCCTGTCCATTGTTAATTTTGTCAATGACTATATGTATTCATATTTGTAAGTGTCACTATTTTCTGACAATTTAATTAAATTTGTGTGATTGAGAATTTTATTGTTTTAGACTATATATATTTCAATACCTTTTGTAAGATTTAGCTGATTTATTTGCTTACAAAAAATCACATAATTCTATTAGTGTATTCATAAGTATGACGCTATATATGATTATTTAGAATAAAATAAAATTAAAAGCATAATAAAAAATTGGATAGAAAAGTTCAACAACGAATTAAACGAAAAAAAAAATATTTTGATTGATTTGGATATACGTTTTCAAAATTTAGTGGTTGAATTTGATTTACCATTTAATACTTTAAAATCTAATTAATTCAACCGAAATTATTTATTTATTTATTTATTATTATTATTATTTAATATATTATATCAACTTAGAGAATATGCATGTGATAAGAAAATTTAATATGTATAATTTTATCATACATTATGATAAAGAGAAATAACAGAATATATTTAGTTAATATTTTTTTATTTAAATTAACATTTAAGAAATATTCCAGTTTTAGAAATATCTTTAAAATTTTAAAATTAGTTATTGTATTTGATATTTTCTTTTATATATATATATATATATATATATATATATAATAAATAAGTTCTTCTATACAATATATCTTTTATATCTCTACTATATTTCATACCTCTCATATTTCTAGAAGTCCTAAAATTTTCAACAGTGGTATCATAGTAATTGTTCTTGCTACTTGTACGATGGAAGGAAATATCTCATAAGAAGTCGTTATTCCACTCTTTGATAGTGAAAATTATGATCTATGGGCGGTAAAAATGCAAACTTATCTAGAGGTCTAGATTCAAGGGAAATTGTGGAGGAATATTCTTGCCTAAAAATTCCACCATGCCTCAAATCAAAACGTACAAGAAAAAAAAACAAGAGAGAGCAAAGTCATGTTTGAAAATAAAGAACAACTTGTTGTTAAACGTATAAGAATAATTTCAATTAAAACTCATTTAGGTATCTAAAAATAATTTATTTATGTCTTATATGTTTTTAAAATTACTCAAAATTTGTTAAGTGATACTCAAATGTTAAAGAAATGTTAAAAGGTCTCCTTTAAAAATAAACTTCGTAGACCACCTTTTTTTTAAGCTAATATTAATATCTAATCTGGATACCAATTCTCTGTACTAACCAATTTAGAAATTATTTTAGTTATCACTATTTTTTAGTTAATATATTGGTATTTAAATTGGTCACTACAACTAATTATTTTTTGTTACTAAAATTGGTTACTAATAACATATTTTCTTGATTTTAAAAATTAATTTATTGATTTTAAAATGATAAAATTATTAGAAACTAATTTAAAATTTAATAATAATAAATAACTAAATAATGATAACTAATATTAGATACAAATTATAATTTAAATATTAACTTAATTGTTCTAAAAATTAATTTAGTAAAAAATAATATATAAAAAACTAATTAAATGACGAGTTATATAAAAATTAATTTAGCAACTAATTACATCAAAATCAATTTAACGATGAAATATATCAAAACCAATTTATTTATTATAGTTTATTTGCCAATAAAAAAAGTTATTAATTACAGTAAATATATAATAAAATTATTTATTATAATAAAACAATATATATATATATATATATAGTAATTAAAATTATATAAATAAGCCACAAAAGTTTTTGAAACCAAATAGTAAAAAAAGTTTGTTTGATTTTGTTAAATATTTTTTGTATATTTAAACTGAATCGAACAAAATCATATATAACTCTTTTATGTTTAGTTTAAATGAATTTTAAACCAAAATATCGAATCACGCCCTTCATGTAGAATTTTTATAATACAAACATTAACATAGGTTGACTAAAGGTTTTACAATAGCAATAATAATAATATTGAAATAAAATAAAAGAAAGTTGACTAGTGCAAGTAATAATAAACCTCGTCTAAGTATATCTGGATTTTCAACACATGCCATACTTTTGTTCCAAAAAATATCAGCATTGGATTCATATTTTTTATGTGACCATTTGTCAACTATTTGAATTTTAATAGTGATTTATTTTTTAAATTATTTATTTAATTAAATACATAAATTCAACTTTAAGAATAAATTTAATTATTTAAAATAAAAAAATGAAACTAAAAAAAAAAAATGAAAACAAGAAAGAAAAAAAACTTTTATAAGTAGATACAAGCAAAGTGGCACATCTTTTGCACATCAAAATTAAAGGAAAACAACATCAAAATTACTTATAAAATATCATCATGAAGATTACTCCGTAATAGTCATATTCTCTTAGTAACTATAAATAAAAAACAAAGATAAATGCAGAAAAAAAAAATCATACTTACAATTTTATACTTAATAAGAAAATTACGCGCTAACATTCACTATGTCTTGAGTCTTAAAATCTTTGTATAAATAGGATAGAGAAACATTGCAATATTTTTCACTATGTTAAATCATATTTATGTAAATAAGTATTTATTGTATGAGAGTTATTCTTTAACTTTTAACTTATTTTTACGGTGCGCACCAATGTTTCGATCCGACCCAATCCCGTTCAGCAGTCATCGTTAAAAACAATCACCGTGTTTCTGAGATATTGTCCGCTTTAGAGTAACGTGAAACTCCATCATAATTTTGTCCTTAAAAGATGTTTTAGATGATAGAAGGAGGTAAGAGTATTTAATCTGTGTTTGACCTCAACTCCTAGCGATGTAGAAATTATTAGATGTACCGGAACAAGCCCCCCCGATCGAGAACAAGGGGAGTTGTTGGTCCCATGATGGACGTCAATATTAGGGTTGGCAATTAGGGCTTGGCCTGTCGGACCGGCCTGCAGGCCCACGAAAAAAATGCGGGGCGGATCAGGTAGTGAGCCCGCAGGCCCGCGCGAGCCGACTTGCAAGCCCACATAAAATAAAAAAAAATGATAAGTGATTTTTTGTGTAATTGTTTGTAATCTATTTAAAATTAATAAAATTTTCATCTATCTATAAAGTTTCCACATTTGAACCAACCAAGATTCTAAAGTGAAAAGTACTCTCTTTCTCCCATTTGTTTTTTTTTTTCGATTTTCACACTAATTATACTAATGACGATGTTATCATATGAATGGAACTTGATTAGCTTTAATGTGTTCAATATAAACTTCTTCTATTCATTCTTCCATATGATTGGTCACACTTTGTTCTTCTTGACCTGTAATCTTTTACGTAAAGAAAAAAACTATGGTCAAAATTTCTATCCAAAGTTGGAACATTTGAGAAAGTGTGTTACACCCATAAAAGTTTCAAAGATAATTTGAAAAATTAGATTAATATTTACATCACGTTGAACTTGTGGGGTTTGGTGTTTGATCAGGACCTGTCTCCGCGTCTTAAATAGTAAAAAAGTAACCCTCGTTTTTATAAAAAAATCTGAAAGATTTAATAAAATAATTAAAGGATCTTTTCATTTTACATTTTTGTGTCATAAATACATATATGTAAATTAATTAAAATTAAGTTGAAAATGAAAGTATAATTGTACAGAAAATTAGCGTTATTTAAACTTTAAAAAAATAAAAAAGTAAAATAAAAAAAAAATCGATACTATTTTTTGACAACGAATATATTGCAACTTGGTGAGGTGTTTCGCATCTTACACACCATTCTTAATCTCTGATTAAAGTTCACATGATTTGATAGAAAAGGTGGACTTTAATGATAATTTATTTTCAATTTCAATTATAGGAACAATTTTGTATTATTAGAGGGTGTATAGTGAGTGATTAATTAGTCGGTGGTAGAAATGTACACACAGAAACGAGTGGGGTAGAAAATGTTACTTTAAGAGAAAAAGGTTTCCACTTTCATGTAAAAGAAAATATTTCGTACTTTTTAAATATTTTTATGTTTGCCTTGTTTTAAATTGGATTTAATTACACTTAATTAATATTGTCCTTATTTCAAACATTTGGCTTTAGAGAAAGGTCAATATAACTCCAAATTCTTGAATAGCAATGTGAAAGGATAATTAAATCTTAAAATAATGCCAGAAATGTTAAATACCAAAAAAATTGATTGAGAATTAAATTTGTCCTTTTAATTAAGGAAGCCGCTTCATAAAAAAAAAGTAAATCGCAACTAATATTGAATGTAATAGTTTTGGGTAGGTATATTTTAATACCAAAATATATATAATTCAAATATAACTTTTATTTATATATATATATATATATATATATATATATATATATATATATATATATATATATATATATATATTAAAATGACGGACGGATCGAGTTTTAATCCATTAGTCTATTTTGGTCCAACTCAATCCTTATGTTGAGCTAAAGTTACATAAGTTTTCATTTAAATAACAATATGATAATTAGGGTGACATTTTTCTATTTGTGTATTATTTAGTAACTTAGCAATTATTTATCCATATTTAGTTATTTCTAATTGAATATTGATTGTTTTGTTTGATATGATGTATGTTTATCGAGAATGATACTATGAAATCACATAATGTGGTGAATTAATTTATTATTCAACAAATGATGATGTTGTAAGTAATAATTAGAAAGATATTAGTGTGATGAACATACAGTGTAGATATTAATGAGAAAGGTACTGGGGAATTGTTAATGTGTGTGTAAGTATTAAACCAAGGAATTTAAAGAGATATTTGAATTTTAAGTAAATTTGAATTAGATAAACAAATATATCATATTACAGATGATGAAGGTTTTTAATATTAAATTAATGGTTAAAATCAATGGTACTTATCTATTTATGTAAGAAATTACTAATGTCATAAGAAGTTGTTAGCTATATAGTGTAACAAACCATAATAAATAGTAGACTTAAAGTCTAAACTTAATTGTCATTTTTGAAAAATAATTAATACTTTACATCTTTTTAATGAGATGTATAATCATTAATAAGCTTAATGTGTGAATTGATGTTAATTATTGTATATTTAATTGAATGATTATTTCTTCTAATATTTATTTTGTTATAATTGTGTATTGATACGTCAATAGATAAATATATAAACAAAATATTTAATAAATACAATTTTTATTTGAATATTTATTTTGTATCCTTAAATTCTATAATAACACTCGTGATATAAATATAGTTTAAATCATGAATAATTAGTTTGAATTCAATAAATACATTATACATAATAGATATAAAAGTCAATAGAATGGAAAAAGTAGAATATGTATTATATAAATATATGCTACCATAATACCGTTAAATATTCTATATATTTAAATAATATATATATATATATATATATATATATATATATATATATTTAGTTATTAAATTTTATAATATTGACTTTATATTCAATAAAACAATCCTATGATTATTGATAGAAAAAAATATATATGTTGAATATATAAGTGTTTTTTTATAATGACATTCAACTATAAATTGTTATGTACTATCATTAATCTTAGTAATAAATACTTTATATAAAGCATTTAATTTATAAGTTTTAATTAGTTAACATATAAAATCTCTTACTTTGACCATGTATTATTGTTCCAGTGTTAACCCTTTATTGACTGAATTTATTTGGAACAAATCCTGCTAAAAAAGAAGTGAAAGATATTACATATGCAACATGTTATAGTAAGAAGAGTAATTGTTGATATAAACAATTACTGTGATATTTTTGAAAAGAAGGTGGAGGAGTTGGCGGGCGTAATATTTTGGTATAAAAAAAAGATGCAAAGTGTTTGATTATTATATGAATATATGAATATGATATGATATTAACGTGTTCCGGTTTGGTGTGTTTGACTATTGGAGAGTGGATGCACCAACCACAACGACAGTGCCATCTCAGAAACTGATGCAGATGTTTTTTCATCTTAATTTAATCAGAAGATTAATGAAACCGGAAAGCACAAAAATAAGTTTTCAATGAATGATTAAGTATTATCATTAATATTATCTCATTATGGTGACAGAATGATCTAGCTAATAAGTTCCCCACGGGCTCTCTCTTTTTGACTTCGGATTTTCGTTCATTGTTGAAGGCCTTTCACTTCACTTTTCAGATTTCAAGGTTATTCACTTTTGCAAGTTTTGACATTTCAATCACCCCACCCCACCTTCGAAAGTGAGATTCTTTCTTTCTCTCTCTGTCATTTCTGAATTTTTGGATAAGGATTTCATTGCAATAATTGGCTGTTGTGGTGTATGATTCTCTTACAGCCAAAAACTTCAATGTTGTAACTTTGTGTTTTAATTATCTGGGAAAGTTAAGTCTGACAAGTTTGGCAACTTTGATCTTCCTCCCACTTTCAAACCAGAGAAATCAGCCAAAGCTATTGTATGATGCTTTTTTTAGTTTTCTACTTTTACGTTTCATTGATGTTTCTTGGGAAAATGACATACACATGACCGGGTTTCTACTTTCAGTATTTTTGAAGTTCTAACTTTATCCTGTTTTATGAGATTTTAGATCAATAAAGTATTCATTTTATTTTCTGAATGTGTGTTGTGAATGAATCTTATTCCTTGCAATGTTCCAATTTCAATACCCCCTTTATTCATCATCCCTTCCATTTAGTTGCTTTTCAGGATATACTGTGATGCCGGCTCTGAGAATTCATGGATATGCCTTGGCTCTTTCGTTTTGTCTTATCACCTTCATAGCAGCATCACAACGAACAGACCCTTCAGAAGGTCAATATGCTTTACTTTACACCTTCAAATTTTTTCACTTTGTTCTTTCTGGCCTGTGATTTTAGACACTAGACAAGAGAGCTCAAGTAGAAATTTCAGTCCAAATAGGGAGGAATATGTTACCCCTTTTTTCCCTTCTGATAGAAATGAATTTGTTTTTTTTTTGTAATGATTAGGTTAGGGAGAAAGTGTTCTGAGTGTATACCATTTCACTTTCCTTTATCTGATACTTGTAATTTGCTTTGGTATTAAAAAATTTGAACCTTAGTGATTAACCTGTATTTTTTCCTATTTGTAGTTAATGCGCTGATTGACATCAAGAAAAGTTTGATTGATCGTAAGCACAATCTTAAGAACTGGAATAAAGGAGACCCGTGTACAAGAAACTGGACTGGGGTTTGGTGTTTTGATAAGACGGGAGATGATGGGTATCTCCATGTTCGTGAGATGTATGGATTTTTTCTCTTTCTGTTTTCTTTTTGTTCTTAATTTCAATGTTTTAACTTAGATGCAGTAAAGGGTTATTTATTTACACATAGCACAGAGTTTATATTACAGGGGTTGCTAAATTTTGATTGTTTTGTGTGATCTAATTTTACTGAAGCTACTTAATGACAATGAATCTCTCGGGAAATCTATCACCTCAGCTTGGTCAGCTATCTCATCTTGAGATAATGTGAGTTGCGTCATTTTGTTCTTCAGAAACAAATTATGTATCAGAAGAAACAGTGACAATATTTATGGCATGCTGATATTTTGATTGTTTTATGCTTGAAGGGATTTCATGTGGAACAATCTGACAGGCACGATACCCAAGGAGATTGGAAACATTAAAACATTGAAACTCTTGTAAGAACTTTAACATAGAAGATGAATTATTAGTGTTGATCCTCATCAAGTTTTTATTTTAAGGTGGTCTTGTCTGTGCTGCTTGATATGGTGTATTTCTTTCAAGGGGTGTAATTAATGAAAGTTTATGATGCAACCATACAAACAGAGCAAATACTGTTTCCAACATATGTATGATTTTTCTTCTCTGCTATAACAGGAAGAGTTATTCTGATGCATTTTCTATGCAGGCTCTTGAATGGCAATATGTTATCTGGGAGTTTACCAGACGAGCTTGGCAACCTTCCAAATTTAAATAGATTCCAAGTAGACGAAAACCAATTGTCTGGTTCTCTACCAGATTCACTAGCCAACATGACTAGTGTTAAACACCTGTGAGTGGATCTCTTAGCCAAAAAACTATCAATTCAGCTTGGAGGTTGATTTCTTACATGTAATTTATCATTCTCATATTGTATATTTTCAGTCACCTGAACAACAACTCATTTAGTGGTCAACTTCCATCTACACTTTCAAAGCTATCAAATCTGATGCATTTGTGAGTATTGAACTCATTTATTTTCTTACATTTACAGTGTTTCAAATCCTCCATTGCATCTTGGGGTGCATCTCCGGATTGACCCTTTTTACAAGTTTGTACTGATTATTTTTGTTGAAATGACTTTATAGGCTTGTGGACAACAATAACTTATCTGGAAATCTTCCACCAGAATACTCCATGTTAAAGGGATTGGCAATACTGTATGTTCTCCTTCCCAACTTTTAGATTTGTTTCATTTATCAGCTTCATTTTATACATTTGTATATTACTGCAATTTGGACGCTGTGCTTAAATTGTGGAGGAGGATTAGTGAAATGATAAAATCATGCTCTGCTATGATAAGCCAGATTTCGCATGATATTTAAACAAATGGCTCATGAACATATAGGTATACATACTAGGGAGGTTATAATAAGAATATGACTGTAGAGTTCTGGATGATCCATGGAGGATTAAATGAAAAAAGAAAAAATGTATAACATTGTGTGTCCTTTGTTCTGGAAAACTTAGGCTGATTTAAGAGTTTAGGAGAAAGGATTTTCCTTATTGTTGCAACAAGTTCATGACCCTTGCATATATATGCCCTCACCTTGGCCAGAAAAAGAGTTTAAGATACAGTTTCTGATTTTCATATTTACTTGTTTCCCTTGCAGCCAGCTTGATAACAACAACTTCAGCGGGAATGGAATTCCTTCTACCTATGCAAACTTAACCAGGCTCGTGAAATTGTAAGTATTTTTAACATTACTACTTGTCCTTTTATTTTATTTTTTTCACTTAATGTAGGATGTTACACATATTAAATGACTGATTATTTTAGCTAATATTTCCTCTTTGATTTAACAGAAGTCTAAGAAACTGCAGTCTGCAAGGAGCTATTCCTGATTTCAGTTCAATACCCAAACTTACCTATTTGTATGTTTGATGATACCTATTGCTTTATGTTGTGCCGAATGGTGTGAAATCATATTCCTATTTTTTCTACCAATTCATTTGTGACTGGTTTATGTTTTCTAGAGATCTTAGCTGGAATCAGTTCACTGGACCCTTATCATCAAATAAGCTAGCAGACAATATGACAACTATGTATGTAAATAGCCCAACTTTTCTATGTATTTTCTATTTATAATGCTCTTGGTTTCCTTTTCTATTTCACAATATTTATTTAACTTAATGCAAGGCATAATCAAATTGAGAGATGAGCTTATTTTCACTCAATTGCAGTGATCTTTCCAATAATCTTTTCAACGGATCTATTCCTCGAAACTACTCGTATCCTCATCTTCAAAAACTGTGAGAATATCAACCTTTATTTCACATAATATTTATACAATTGTTACATAACAACATATTGAACTCTTCTACAATCTAGATAGACTTTCATACAAGTTCAATTCTTTGCACATTGGGTTGAATTTTTGTTTTCATTGCCAAACACAGGTCACTTGCGAACAATTTAATGTCAGGGTCCATCCCTGCTAGCATATGGCAGAATATGTCCTTCGGTGTGAAAGATAAACTTATAATGTAACTTCTTTATCTAGATTACTACTTCAGTCTCAAGGAATGTGGACATTTTGCATTAAACTAGTATATTGACTGCGTTCTTTTCAATGTAAGCTTATATGTTTGTCTTATCCTTGCAGAGATCTCCATAACAACTCATTTGAGGATGTTTTGGGAAATCTTAACCCCCCGGCAAATGTTACCTTAAGGTATTCTTATTACTTTTGTTTCGTTACATGGAATGTAACACATTATCTGATTTTCTCTCTCTCTATGGCTCTGGCTCATACCATGTTCTAGATATTATATACATATATTTCTGCTTAATTTTTATTCTATGATTCGTTTTTACTATGAAAGACAGTGTCGAAGCTATGATTTGCCTTTGTTGTGGCATACATTTCATATTAGTTCTTTCTCTTTTCCTTGAAGGCTTTCTGGTAATCCTATATGCAAGAACTCCAACACACAAAGTGTTGGTCAATACTGTGGACCTGAAGAAGATAAGGCAGCTCAAGACTCGACAAACTCTACTGTTTGTCCCGTTCAATCTTGTCCATTTAATGACTTTTATGAATACGCCCCCAACTCCCCAGTTCCTTGCTATTGTGCTGCACCTCTGAGAATTGGATACAGGCTGAAAAGTCCAAGTTTTTCTTACTTTGCTCCCTATAGATCTAGTTTTGAACACTACATAACAGACTCCTTAAAACTACACCTCTACCAACTATCAGTAGATTCAGTAGCTTGGGAAGAGGGACCTCGTCTTAGAATGTATTTGAAACTCTTCCCTTCCTATAATGATTCCCGTTCTAATGTGTTCAACGAAAGTGAGGTTCGTCGGATTAGCAGCCTATTCACATCATGGCGATTTCCTCGCACTGATTTTTTTGGACCATATGAACTCCTGAACTTCACTCTTCTCGGACCTTATGAAAATAGTAAGTTTCTTAACTCAACATGTTATAACTTTTTATCATGTAAGCGAATGCATAATAAATTCTTGATCACTTAACCATATTATTATCGTTGCATCTTCCCACCAAATGTGTGTACTGTTTAGCACAACAATTCTACAAGAAATACTATTTTCTGCTGGTAGTAGTGATTGGCAATATAATATGCAGACTGCAAACAGATTATACAGTATTACTATTTATATTATTCTCATATTCATATTAGTTTAAATTTTCTATTCTTTTATGTACCATTCTTTAACTGAGATATTAATCCTTTCATTGGTAAAAGAAAAAAAAAAGGTAAGTATCTTGATCCTAGAAAAATAGGAGTAACAGAGAAATAGGTTTCCTTTGCTTCTGTCTAGCATTAGCATTTATGGCAATTTTTGGCAACTCAAATTTGGTTAATAAATTTACTCCCTCTGCTGAGTTTCTCTAATTTAACTTTAATTTTATTGTTATAGTAATTATTCATTCGGAGAAGGGAAAAGTTAGCGTTGGCATAAAAGTTGCTGTTGCAATAGCAGCTGCTGCTTGTGCTTTAGCAATATCTGCAATAATCATTCTCCTGATTACTAGAAGAAGGATGAAATACCACAAGAAGATTTCCAGGAAATGTATGTGCAAGTTTTCTAAAGCTTTCTGCTGACTATCTCATTTTGGATTGTTTTTTTTTAAGAAAGAGGTCTAAAATACTTATTTCTTTTGCAGCTACTACTAATTTATCCATCAAAATAGATGGCATGAAATCATTTACCTACAAAGAACTGGCTCTTGCTACTAACAAATTTAATATCTCAACTAAAGTTGGTCAAGGAGGTTATGGGAATGTCTATAAAGGCATTTTATCTGATGAAAGTTTTGTGGCGGTTAAGCGAGCAGAAGCAGGTTCCTTACAAGGACAAAGGGAGTTCTTGACTGAGATTGAGCTTTTATCAAGGTTACACCATCGAAATCTTGTCTCGCTGATTGGATACTGTAATGAAGAAGGGGAGCAGGTATCTAGCTTATAGAGTAAATGAGAAAATAATTTGTTCTGCATGAATCTGAATACGATAATTTTTGCCATATTAGCTTTGCACTCGACACTGATTTCAATAGTATTCTCACATATATATTCTTTTTGTTGATTCAGATGCTGGTTTATGAATTCATGCCCAATGGCACCTTAAGGGACTGGATTTCTGGTATGAAATTGTGCATAATAACTTTTTTCCTCTGACATGTTTTCTGCTTTCCAGTTTTGGGCTTCAGTTATAAAAGTATTTTATATGCTCATGCAATTTAGAATATCACTTGGTAAACTTCTTGGATCTGTATAGCAAGTTTAATAGCTTTTGGTCAGATTTTTTTATAGTTGATACGCTTCTGCAGAATTATTGAGGAAAATCTCCTTTCAATAAGTTATAAATTCATTCTCCATAAATACACTGCAAAAGTTTCATCTTTTACTTCTAATTGTCGAGGCTGTGGTCTTAAACAAAAGAAATCATGATCACCATGGAAGCAACTAATATAATTCATCTTCACTGTTTTGTCATTTCATCCTTTTTAGTAGAGAACAAATTAGAAATTAAAAAGGAAGAAAATTTCATGAAAAAAAGGAAAAGCAATGTTAATGCAGTAATTTAATATGAGACTGTTGATGTTCTCAATGATGTAATAAAGACATGTTATAAGTTAATGGATACTGTGGTGAGGCAGGTAGAAGTAGAAAAACAAAGGGGAGCCTAAATTTTAGTACGAGGTTGAGAATTGCAATGGGAGCAGCCAAAGGCATACTGTATCTTCATACAGAGGCTAACCCTCCTATATTCCACAGAGATATTAAAGCCAGTAACATTCTTCTGGACTCCAAGTTCACTGCTAAAGTGGCCGATTTTGGACTCTCACGGCTTGTACCAGACTTAGATGAAGAAGGAACTGCTCCTAAATATGTGTCAACAGTTGTGAGAGGAACTCCGGTAAGTTTCTTAAAAGAATTAGGGAATAATTGGACAATGATATTTTGAGAACTAATTTTTGACAACTTTCTCTCATAACCTGACGTGACATCTTCTGAATGGTTTTGGAATATAAAGAAATGAGAAAATGAAAAGCCATTTAAAAGATGTCACCTCAAGTTATATGATAAAGTTGTCAAAATTTAGTTGTTAAAAAATTATTTTCCATACTGAAAAGCAATACAGTCAGAATATAATGATTACTTGGTAATTTGGCTGCAGGGTTACCTGGACCCAGAATATTTATTGACTCATAAGCTGACAGACAAATGTGATGTCTATAGCCTGGGAATTGTGTATCTAGAGCTTTTAACAGGCATGCAACCAATATCTCATGGGAAAAACATTGTTCGCGAGGTACCTTTCTTTCTGTCTCTATCTGATCATCAAATCATCAAAAACATTGAATAGTAAACTAATCATAAGAATTTTATTCTACGGCCTGCACATTTGAATTCTCTTATATCTGATTTATTCAGAAACCATACAGAAAGTTATGAATAATGGTGCACAATTTGATGTCAGGTTAACATGGCTCGTCAATCTGGCACAGTATACTCCATCATAGACAGCAGAATTGGGTTGTATACATCTGAATGCTTGGAAAAATTCTTAACTCTGGCCCTCAGTTGCTGCCAAGACCATCCAGAGGAGAGACCATCAATGATAGATGTGGTGAGGACACTGGAAGATATCATTGCAATGTTGCCTGAAGCTGAAACAGTTTTCTCAGATGTTAGCTTAGACAGTTCTGGCAACATAGCACCACCCTCATCATCAGCATCAGCATCAACATCAGCATCGCATGTAACAAGGGAGGAGCAACACATGTCCTCCTATGTGTCAGGAAGTGATCTTGTCAGTGATGTCATTCCCACCATTGTTCCTCGCTGATGCTGTCCTTTGCCATCCTCTTTCTCATATTCTGAAAAATGTAATTATAATATTTTTTGTACCAAGATTTTGATAGATGGTAAAGCTAGGAAGTTCCCATTTGGGATCTTGTAAATTTCATACTTGTAACTGTAACCGAATACTATACAATTGGTGGTGAAAAGAAGAAGAGAATGATACAACTACTACAGTTTTTTTATTTTTTTAAAAATGTATATGTTTCATTTCACCCAATCAAAATCCAAGTACATATCCAGTTTATCATATTGTTCTTCCTAGGCCTGTTACAGATTTGTTTTATTGAGAACACTTTTTATCAATAATCCTTAACTGCAGATCAAGATGCTTCTACACATCTTATTGGTGAACATTACAATCTATTCAAAAAGTGATTAAATCATAAAATACCTTCATGGTATTTTGGAGTCAAAGATTCTAATAACAAATTAATATCACAATTAGAACAACATAAAAACTAAAATAAAAACAAGAATATGAGATAATATTAATGGATGATTAAAGAAAGAAAAACAAAGGTTGAGAAAACTTAAAAAAGAATGTCAAAAGGTGAACCACTTATAAAAGTAGAGAAAGACTTTATATTTCTCCAAAATCATAAAAAGTCAAACTAGGCACCTTGAAAAAGAAAAAATCGTAACATCAAGACTTTAAGACTTCACAGCCACCAACATTGAAGTGATTTACAAATATGGTTTACTTTATCCATCAAAGGCTCTGATCATTCCACTCTCCAATTAACGGCTGGAAAAAAATTAAATCATAATAAACAACACATCCAAGGAATTATATTATTTTTATAAGATTTTATTTTTTTTCAATTATATTTATTATATAACTTTTTCGGGGTGAAGTTATGGGATAAGGGATTTCATGATTAATATAACATAAATTACATCTTAACTAAAGTATTTAGCATCTTCTTTTATTTTCTTATTGTTTTCATATAACATCCTTAACTACTACACAGAAATAACAATAAATATTTATAATATCTCTATTAAAGAGTAAATCAATTCAACAAAATCAGCTCATATATTAAATTAATAAGCTTAATAAAATAAATATTTGCATAGTTAAGTCTTATCTACTTATGAAACTAAACATGAGGGCTGAACTATATATATATATATATATATATATATATATATATATATATATATATAAAATATAGTACAGTAATATATGTAAATAAGTCATCACTATAGAAAGAAAGAAAAAAAAAAAACCCACATTAGAGTTCCCATTTCCCAAATGAATGAATCAACAATGGATTGCTTCACCTCAAAAGTTTCAGTTCTTCTCCTACTCTTGCTATCTGCAGTGGTATTGCCCAAAGGCAACTGTAGAACGCATAGTTGCAATGAAAACGATCAATCGGCCTTGTTAATCTTCAAACATCATGTTGTAGACCCTTTAGACTACCTCTCCTCTTGGTCTGATGAAAAACATTGTTGTGCATGGAAAGGAGTGCAGTGTGATAATGTGACAGGAAGAGTTACAACACTTGATCTCAACAACCAATACTTGCAAGGTGAAATCAACCTATCTCTTCTTCAAATTCAATTTTTGACTTACTTGAACTTGAGTTGCAATAGTTTTACAGCTCTAAGTCTTACAAACTCAAACTACCAATCACTAGTCAAACCTTCTAATGCTTATGCTAACTTCTCTAGCCTCAAGTACCTGGACTTGTCCTTTAATGAAGATCTTCAGTTGGATAATCTTCAATGGCTTTCTCATCTTTCTTCATTGCAATGCCTCAATCTCAGTGCGATTTATCTTGAAAGTCAAACAAATTGGCTTCAAACCATGGCCATGCTTCCTTCTCTTTTGGAGTTGAGATTGTCAATGTGTCGTCTAAAAAGCATCAGCCCTTCTGTCAAGTTCGTGAATTTTACTTCACTACTCACTCTTGACCTGTCTCAGAACAGTTTCTACTCCGATTTGCCTTATTGGCTGTTTAATATTAGTAGTGACATCTCTCATATTGACCTTAGCTCCAATGGTTTGAGGGGCCAAATACCCAAGACTTTGTTAAATCTTAGAAAGCTTAAATCATTAAGATTGGATGACAATGGACTTACAGGACCTATTCCAGATTGGTTAGGGGAACATCAACATCTGCAGCATCTTAATCTAACTGAGAATCTGTTTAATGGTTCCTTTCCTTCAAGTCTAGGAAATCTCTCATCCTTGACACAATTTGGAGTTAGCTCTGATTCATTGAGTGGTAGTCTTCCAAACAGCATCGGCCAGCTCTTTAACTTGAGGAGTTTATACATCGGAGGATCCCTGTCAGGAGTTCTATCTGAAAAGCATTTTTACAAACTCTTCAATTTAGAATCACTTGTCTTGCTTTCAGCTTTTTCATTTGATTTGGATCCCAACTGGATTCCTCCTTTTCAGCTCCATGAAGTTGACCTGAGAAACACAATTCTTGGTCCAACTTTTCCAGAATGGCTATACACACAGAGGACGCTAGAAACTCTAGATGTTTCTTCCTCAGGAATATCACCCACAAACGCAGACAGGTTTTGGAGCTTTTTAGCCAATGTCAGATCAATTAGATTGTCCAATAACAACATTAGTGCTGATTTATCAAATGTCACTCTAAATTCTGCATATATAATTATGGATCAGAATAATTTCACAGGAGGGCTACCACTTATATCATCAAATGTCTTGTATTTAGATCTATCTTACAATTTCCTGTCTGGAACCATTTCCAATATGTTGTGCTCTAGATTGGGAAGGAAAATGAATACATTATATTACCTGGATATATCTCATAATCTTTTGACGGGAGGAATTCCCGATTGTGGGGAGAATTGTAGAGGTTTGACTTTACTTAAGATTAACAACAATAAACTAGGTGGTGAAATTCCTCCACCAATGGATTTGCACAAGAACAACTTTTCTGGAAATCCACTGGACATTTCAAGCTTTAAGTCATTGGCATACTTGAACCTTGCAGAAAACAATTTTTCTGGGGTTGTACCAACAAAGATTCCAAAGAGCATTCAAGGGCTGATATTGAGAGGCAATGAATTTAGCGGCAATATTCCAGCAGAACTATGTAGTCTCCCTTCCCTAAGAATACTTGATCTTTCACAAAATAAACTTTCCGGATCTATTCCTTCTTGTATATGTAACGTCCCATTTAATTTATAAACACAATTAAAGGAAACGTCGCACATAAGATAGTAAAATCACGCAGTCCTGGGGTTCCCAACATCACCCTTACAAAACCAGGCACACCACGATGCCAACAAAAGCAGGATAACAGTTTAACTAAGAGTTTACAATCTAAAGACAACGAATACAGGGGCCATAGCCCTAAAGAAGACATCACGAAGAGAAGTGTAAGATCCAGCCCAGACGGCTAAGCGGTGGAATCACCATTCCCCTGTTGACCACGAGAACTTCGCCCATCTGCTCCCATCAACCAAGTCGATGATCATCGCAAGAAAGAACAGCCACATACAACACAACCATGCAACGAAACGGGTAAGCTAGAGCCAACAACATATTCATCATATAGTCAAAAGTATTTCCATCATTTCACATCCATATAATCAACCAAACATGTTATGACTCCCAATCAATACACTACGACTCGACTCGACTCATCCGGATACATATAACTTGGTCGGATTCAGCGGATGCTTGCACTTGTGGTGGATACCTCTGCTCGACCCTGAGCTGCTCATCTCCGAGCTATGTGTTACAAGTATTATGATGAATCAAATTTTCCTCACCACAAGGTTAGCCCTTACTGGATTTCAGGCCTCTTGCTACTCTCACCACAGGAGTCAGTCCGCTCTAGGTGAGACTAACTGGCTCCTCAGAGTGTCAGGATGCAACCTTACCTTGGATCCTTATCTAGTTATACAGATGGGGCACCACCATGGACACCCACTAATAGGGGCCATGGAATTACGTCCCGACCACTGAAGCGCAATCCTGAAAGTCCCACCTAGAGACCCCAAGGAATTATGCACTGACGCGGACCAACATACATAAACAACCAATAATTTATACATATGTTGCACACAAGATTTCAACCCAACACCCATAACAAGATTCCATTCTCATATGTTGAATCGCTACCAACTCGTTATTCCCAATCATGAGTAAAGTGTTTCTCCTCATAACATAACCATGCCCCTGATTTACCAACCATCAAGATTTATTGTTACTCATACCAAACTTGTCACTCCAATTTCATGAAACATCTCATACCATTATCATGTGCCCGTCACATCAAAACTCACAACTCACCACTCACCCGCCACACCACTTATATAGGCAATCCAGTTCATAAATTTGAAGATAAAACCCATACAAGCATGTTGTTCACTTTTTAAAAACCAAGAATCATTGAGACCAAACCATTTCTCGCCCAGCATCTTGCTCAGGCAGAGAGGTCTCGCCCAGGCGAGGAGGACCCTCGCTCAGGCGAGCTCCCTTCGCCTAGGCGAGAGCTCGACTTCCAGCCTGGGAACCCTGCGCGCGTTCTCGCTTAGGCGAGACTCTCTTCGCTTAAGCGAGACGTTCGCTCGCCCAAAACGTACAGTGGGTCGCCTGGGCGACCCTTCGCGAAGAAACACTTAGGCGAGTCCCTGTAACTCTCGCCTGGGCGAGACAGGTTCGCCTGGGCGAGACAGGTTCGCCTGGGCGAGACAGGTTCGCCTGGGCGAGTCTATCAGACTCTGCCATAAACACAGTTCCATTTCCAGACAACAAATCAACTCACACCATACATTCACAGTCACATATAAGCACGAAACAACCACGAAACAACATTCAAGCAAGCATTTTTATACTGAACAAGAGGGTTCTAGCTTCCCTTACCTGGGAATAGCTAGCAAAATGACCCGACGCACCCTTTACCGAACACACGATCACAGCGACTAAAAGAGCGAACGTAAGGGCTGAAAAGATGGCTGAACAGAAGCACGATATGGTCACTAGGAACCCTAGCTGGAAAAAAAAACGGAATGAGCAAAAGAAACAGTATGGGTTTGCCACAACACTTACATGGAGTAGGAAACAACCTCGAACTAGCTCGAAGACGGCAGAACCCTAACCCTAGCAGAGCGTTACGTGAGAGCAAGGGGATGACGGCTGGTTCTTTTCTGAAAGTGAATGAAATGTGGAATTAGGGCAACACTAAGGATTCTTATATCATGGGCCAGCCTTTAGGTCCATTGTTGCATGGCAGCCCTTAGAATTAAGGACAGAGTTACGTAAACAGATTTTAATGGGCCTTACAGTATACTCAATTATAGTCTCTCGGATGGTGCTGGAACAATAGAATCTCATCTTAAGTTCAGTTTTTTGTATTATTTGGGAGGTAGAGGGGTGGAGTATGAAGGTGGTTGGGTACTCGGAACTCTAGACCTTTCAACAAACAACTTGTCTGGAGAAATCCCACCACAACTTTTTAACCTCACTCGGTTGGCTGGTTTGAACTTGTCCAGAAATCATTTGGTGGGAAAGATACCAAGCAATATTGGTGGCATGACAAATTTGGAGTGGCTTGATCTCTCCAACAATCATCTTTCAGGGGAAATTCCGGCAGCCATATCTAAGTTGATGTTCCTAGGTTTGCTGAATCTATCATACAATGATTTAAGTGGAGAAATCCCATCAGGGGGGCAACTTGATACGTTAACTTTATGGAGCTATATTGGGAATCCCAAACTTTGTGGAGCTCCTCTTCTAAAGAACTGTTCTGAGAAAGTAAATGAAGAGAAGGTAAACCATGAAGAAGGATCAAACGATTCTCTAAATGAGTCACTCTACATTGGGATTGGAGTTGGGTATTTTGCTGGCTTATGCGGAGTTTGGTATTCTTTGCTCTTCCATAGAGCATGGAGACACAAATATTTTCAGTTCCTGGATAATATCCTCGACTGGCTTTATGTGTTTGTGGCTCTCAAGTTAAATAAGTTTCGTGAGTTAAGAGCAAGTTCAAGATGAAGTGAAGAGCTTTTGGAAAAGTGGTAATGTCAAAGAATACATTTAAATTACTCATTTTTGTCTTTGAATGTTAGGTGATTTTTTAAAATGGTAAGTGTTGCTCGACATTTGTTTGCAATTGAAAGTATACGTGTAAGGCTTTTTATTTGAATATTAACAATATCTCAACTAAGATGGTCAAGGAGGTTACGCGAACGTCTATAGTTTCATTTTATCTTATTAAATCCGTGGTCATTAACAGAAGATCCCTTACTAGAATAAAAATAGTTTTTGACTCAAATCAAAGTTTTATCAAGGTTTGTTTCGATTCTAATTCCGTCAAGATATTGCTATGATTAATTATCGTTTTTAAGATATTGTTTGCTATGTAAACTGAAATTTCATCATAATTTTATTTTTAGAAGACATATCAAAAAGTTGTAGGAGTAAGCAATATGATAATCGACTCTATCAATGTTGATGAATTTGAGTTCGGAACATTGACGTAGGAGTTGAGTTACATTCAATAATTTTATTTTATATTGCTTAAGAGTTATGATCAAATGCAGTATGAATACTTTTTATTTTTTTTATCTTTCAAAGTGTCTTTTAAAAACAAAATTGTAACTATATTCCAAATTCTAAAGGAAATAATACTTTGAATATAATTATTGTTGACTGAGATTACAGCAAGGTTAAACTAACAAAATCTTAGTTTCACTAATTGAAAATTATTATAAAGAGAACCTGAAACCTAGGTTTTCTATATCATCTTGCAACAAGTTTTATTTGACGTTAAAAATATGCACCAATAAAAAACTAATGTTCGATTAAACATACAACATAGGTAAACATGATTGTCCTCTATCTTGTTTTAACATTATCTTATATGTTAGTTTTGTCTGTTGATTAACTTTGGCGTATAAGTATTGAATTGATGTAAATTAATTAATGAACTTATTATTAATATTAAGAGACAAATGAATTGATTGCTACAACTTTATTAATTATGTTAATATTGTTTGATATTATTAAGATATTGCTCTTAGTTAAAATATTTTGGCTTAGTCTATATTTTTTTAATATTTTTCATTATAAGTATATTGTATTGTAATATATGTATTTTCAACACAAGGAAAATTACTTCTATATCTAATTTTTATTACATTCAAAAGGTATAAGAGTCATGAACTATAGTCTATTTTAGCGAAATTTGTTTTTTGTTGGATTTATTGTTCCACCCGTTATCGGGTCACTATTGGACCACCCAATAATATTTAGTTTTATACCCAAGTTGGATATACATTAACTTAAGGAGGAGTGTTGGAAGTCTCGCATGAACTAAAGATAATCTAATTCATAATATATAAAAAGTGTAAACCTCAACTTACAAACTGATTTTATACAGTTGAATTATGCTTAAAGTTCACATCTTAATATGATATCAAAGCTAAAGTTTCCATATAATTCATATATTTTTTTTTTCACTGTTGGAGCCACCGGTTAATTGAGAGACCCAACCAATCGGATCGTCCGCATCAGGCGACCACCATACTACCAATATTACCATCATCAGAGCATCCACACGCTCTCACACGCTATTCAAAGTCTCAACTTGTTTCTAGATGTTATAATTGTTTTTGTCAAATGATTTTATTTATCATTGATTTTATTGAAAAAGGTAAATGAATTGTGGTTATAAAAAGCTTAACAATTTTGAAGTATCATAGGTTAAATTATTAGTATTTTGGATCATATATATATATATATATATATATATATATATATATATATATATATATATATATATATAAAATAAAATATTTTTATATTTTTGAATATAATTTATAGAAGTTATAAAGTGAGTTATGGTCCCATGATAGCGTCTAATATTCTTATCGAAAAAGAGAATAGGTCTTCCAAGATGACATGAAGAGATTAGATTGCTGGTTTGTGAATAAAATTGAAGGAAGATCCGCTGTAGAATATTATCCGGTACTTTAATCAATAAGAACATAAGAAAATAAGTGTCGAAGAGTATATAAGAAATTCAAAGTATATTGGGTGCCTCTTATTTATAGGCATGTGTAAATAGTTAATATAATTAATTGATAATAATATTATTATTTGACATATTGTAACGTCCCATTTAATTAATAAGCGTAATTAAAGAAATGCTACACATAAATAGTATAACAACGCAGTCTTGGGGTCCTTAACGTCACCCCTATAAAACTAGGCACACCACAATGCCAACAGAAAACAGTTGAAAAGTCTAACAGATGAAGTAGAGTAATAAGCAGAAAATAATACATGGGTCATAGTCCTAAAGAAAAGCCTATCAAGAAATAAGGTCCAGTTTATGCTATGCAGCAGAACTATCACCTTCATGTTGCCCACGGGTGTTCCTCGCATCTGCTCACACCAACAAGTTGATGATCATCGCAAAAGAGAGTACCACACAGCAGAACACACAACAACGAAAGTAGGGTAAGCTAGAGCACAAAAGATTTCATCCATACAACCAAATATATATATTCACAATTCCATATACACATATCAACTAAGCATGTTATGAATTTCCAAATAATACACTAAGACACGACTCGACTCATCCGGATACATATAATTTGGTCGGATTCAGCGGATGCTTGCACTTGTGGTGGATACCTCTACTCATCCCCGAGCTGCTCACCCCCGAGCTATGTGTCACAAGTGTTACAATGAATCAATTTCCCTCACCACAAGGTTAGTCCTTAATGAATTTCAGGCCTCCTGCTACTCTCACCACATGAGTCAGTCCACTCTAGGTGAGACTAACTAACTCCTTAGAGTGTCAAGATGCAACCTTACCTTGAATCCTTACCTAGTTATACAGATGGGGCACCACCATAGACACCCACTAACAGGGGTCATGGAATTACGTCCCGACCACTAAAGCGCGACCCTGAAAGTCTCACCTAGAAACTCCAAGAAATTATGCACTGACACGGACTAAACATGCCCAACCAATCAAGAAAGATTCATCATGCAAATTATACATATATATCGCATACTAGTTCTTCATAATCCATCCCTTTCATTTTTCCAGTAAATCCATACCAGTTCATCATTCTCAACCAACATAGTGAAATTCCATCTCATGTCGATGTCGTGTCAATTTAATACCAACCACCTCATTCATTTCACATGCGAAGGTTCACGCCCAAAACCATCATTTACAATTCATGAATCACATCACTCATGCATATTTATTTGTCTCATGCATTTAACACAATAATCAACATCCAAGCAAGCATAAACCATTTCAGAATTTCAGAAACAACCACACAAACACATTGTCTCGCCCATCTCCTCGCTCAGGCTGAAGGGTCTCGCTCAGGCGAGCCCCCTTCGCCTAGGTGAGGGCTCAAAAAAGGACGCAGGAGCTCACACGGGATCTCACTTAGGCGAGACCCCTCTCGCTTGGGCGAGACGTTCGCTCGCTCAGAAAATTGAGCGAGTCGCCTGGGCGACCTGTCGCGTAAAAAGGGTCTGGGCGAGTCCCTGTCCATCTCGCCTAGGCGAGACTGGCTCACTTGGGCGAGATTATCAGGTCTCGCCACTGTTTTCCTGCAACAACCACCCACACCAGTCCAAAACAACAGATTCATGCGTTCACAGCTAACATAACATCACACCAACCACATAATCTCTAAATACAGTCAAACAACATGGAAAACGGAATATATGACTAAGTCATAGCTTCCCTACCTGGAAATTGCTAGCACGAGACCTCGACCCTAAACAGCGGAAAGCGGCAACTCAAGTAGCGACTTAAGGTGCTGAATGAAATGAGAGACAACGGGAAGTGAATTACCCAGCGTAGCAGTAGCAGAACTATGAGCACGAATGAAAGGATACTTACGTAGACGAAGAGAGCTGGTTCGAACTTGTGTGCTCACGGTGGTGCCAAACCCTAGCAGAGATAGAAGGACGACTGCAACTCTTAGGACCAGGAACAACTTTTCTGAAAATGAGAATGAGTATTAGGTTTAGGGCAGACTTAGGGGTTTTATCTGTTGGGTCAGCCTTAGACCCACTTACAAGAGCAACCCCTTTAATTTAGGGTAGAGGGAACAACACAATTTTTAATGGACCTTACACATATTATATGCATATCAATTTGAATTTATTATAAGAATTATATATATATA
>Ga0214545_1001299_pt1 | contig 46153 bp, 21 predicted proteins | sample CNSS4metaG_FD_160064 | JGI IMG/M metagenome (GOLD analysis project Ga0214545, IMG submission 160064) | Root nodule microbial communities from cowpea collected in UCLA plant growth center, Los Angeles, California, USA - CNSS4 | ecosystem: Host-associated > Plants > Roots > Nodule | place: USA... | reverse complement strand
CCTCGATCATTTGTCTCCTCAACTTGACCCACCGTAGCATAATGTTGAGCTATATAGTCTGCAAAAACAAAAATTGTTCAAATTAGGCAAATTACACAAGCTATGGAAAAAGGTAAACTCACCATATATATTTGCCTACATTATGCTTTTCTCAATTATATCTCACAAGATTATTTCTCTATAAATTTCATTTTATGCATTTAGAATTTGCACTTCTAAATTTCTTGATAATTTCTTTAATTTGATTATTCTGGTCTTTGAATTGCTTTTATTGATGCTTTCAACTTTTCTCCTTCCTTTCTTGAAGTAGTTAAAGCTTTATTTGGAATCTTTTGATGTTCCTTCTTCTCTCCCGCATTCACATTTTCTACTAGAGGAAACTTTGTGAAGCATATTCTGAAAAGTTGTTAGAATTGTAAATAATTATTGATTCAATAAGGATCAAATTAATCATCAATCACATAGAATGTTTTCATAGATGCATATAAAAGACCATTTGATTTAAAAACTTTTTTTTTTCAGAATCTGTTTATGAAGAGATAATGTTTAATAAGTAATATTTTGACTTTCAATAAATAGATTAGAATATTCTTTCAAATAATCTTAGAGCTAATTTAAACATTTTATACGTGTAAGAGCAATGAGAGAGAAACTAGTTAATCGATAGTCAATTTTGTCAATAGATTATTCCATGGGTAACTTATAATTATGATTTTTGATTGGATTTTTCGTGAGTAAATTTGTCATTGAGAGGTGAATTTTCTATCAAGTTTGATGGGATCTTTTATATATTAGGGGGAGATGGGTGAAAAGAAGAGAGGAAGAAGAGGTAGAAAAGAAGGAGGAGGTGGAGGAAGAGAAGATGAGGAGAAGGAGGTGCGATGATGATGGCAAGCTTAAATAGAGAAAAATGAGGAAGTGGAAAATGAAGAGAAAATAAAAACAGTAGTTAATATTCGAGTGTAGCTAATGTTTCGAAACTACATTTATTTAGTGTATGAGTTTAACTGAATTGGTCATAACCAAAACTATTACATGCGTATAGGTCTAGATTAAAAGTGAAGAATATGAATGTAAACTGGAATGAAGAGTCAGACTCCTTAGTAATTTGCATTTGAACTTTCAGCATAAGTATAGACGATAGAATATGAAGGCGAAGGAATTTTCTCTGCGAAAGAACTATGAAAACATTCACGCCGTGGATCACGGGAGATTTCGAAGATTAAGAAATTTAGACATTTGTAGACGCAACGTATACGGGTAATAAAACATTATGATGATCAACGATGACAGCAGCCTTCAACTTGACTAACTCATAGTAATGTCATTATGCCATAGAATTGTTCCACGTAACAAATGCAATTGTTGAAGATTCAAAGCCTCGTAGCCTATTTATAGCAAGGGTAACCCAACATGAAAAACTCACCACTGCACCTGAAAAACCACAAATATCCAACAATGACGACCACAAGTGTTGCTCTCTTCCTTTGCTTTGCATTCCTCTTCTGTGGTATATATATCTAATTTTTTCAATTTATTTACCTGTTTGCTTTATGATGATGTTTCATATTACTTGTTAGACTCGTTTATGTTTATGCATAAACTGGGTTCGGTATATATGCAGTGTCTGAAGGAGCAAAGGTTACTTTCACAAACAAGTGCACATACACAGTATGGCCAGGAACCCTAACCGGAGACCAAAAGGCACAGTTATCATCAACCGGTTTCGAATTGGGCTCAGGAGCATCAAGTTCTTTGGACCTTCCATCTCCATGGTCAGGGAGGTTCTGGGCCCGAACAGGATGCTCCAACAACAACGGAAGGTTCAGTTGCGCCACAGCAGATTGCGGCTCCGGTCAAGTGACGTGCAACGGCGCAGGAGGAAATCCACCGGCAACTTTGGTAGAAATAACGGTTGCAGAGAACGGAGGGCAAGATTTCTACGACGTGAGCAACGTGGACGGATTCAACATCCCGATGTCCGTAGCCCCACAAGGTGGCAGCGGCGAATGCAAAACCTCGACTTGCCGGAACAACATCAACGCTGCTTGCCCTGCAGACCTTCAAATGAAAGGGTCTGATGGCAGCGTGATCGGTTGCAAGAGTGCTTGTTTGGCTTTCGGAGATGATAAGTATTGTTGCAAAGGAGCATACGACAAGCCTGAGACATGTCCACCAACCAGCTACTCTGAGTTCTTCGAGAATCAGTGCCCTGAAGCTTATTCCTATGCTTACGATGACAAGAACAGCACTTTCACTTGCTCCAACAGACCTGACTACGTCATCACTTTTTGCCCTTGAACTCCTCACACTATAAATCCACACACACACACTTCCTTCGTTCGCAGTAAAAATAAGTGTACCCACAAATACATCTCATGATGAATAAGGAATCACGTCTTTTGGTGATTGTATCGATCAATTATATCATCCAATAAAGTTTAACTTTTATAATTCCTGCACTTTAGACTCTTAACTAATATAATCATTTTCTTTAGCTTTTTTTTTTTTTTAAATCACTAACTTTTGTTTCATTCCGTTAATTTACTTTCATTTATTTCTCCATTCAATCGATCTTCTATCCTTTAAATATGTTAAAATTCAATCACAGCTTTTATCTTACCATACTTAAATAGACATTGATTTTAATTTAAAATTGAATAGTTCGGCCAAACCGATGCAACAATACATATAAAACATTATAATATAAATAAAATACGAAAAGTAATTGTGTGTGTGCTTAATTGACACCTTGAATTTTTTTTTTTTTTTTTACAAATACACAAACAACATATGATTTATGTTATGACAAAATACTCATAAAAGAATAAAGAGAAAAATAGAAAGATAAAAGAAAACCAAAGAATGAAAGAAGCAAGAAGCACCAGATATTACTTGCTACTTAGGTGATTTGTATAGTTAAACTAGGCTAGTCTAGGTAGTTTCTACATAAGTTTTACATGCTATTAGGAGATCCTATGACTAGTTCTAGGTAGTTTGTATATTGAAAAATATTATAATAATAAAAATAGTAAAGTCATAAGTCATGATTATATGAATTTTTTTTCAGTAATTGCATTTTCTTAGGTAGATTTAAGTTGTTAATTCTCGGTTCTTATCTTATATTTAGTTTAGAGAATGCATTATAGTAGAGTTTTATAAATTTAGCTTAATTAGGAAATTTTAGTGCTAGTCTTACAATTAGTTCTAGAATAGCCTAGGATTGTAGAATTTTATATTAGATTGGATTTCTTAGTTTGATTATAGTTTTAGAAGTTAGATTTAATAGACACTTTAACTTCTTTTTTTACAAATATACAAACAAACATATGGTTTATTTTATGGTTAAAATACCTTTTTGATCCCAATTTTCATCAAGTTTTGTCAAATCAGTCCTAATATTTTTTTTGTGCTCAAATAGGTCCCCTAATTATCGTCAATTTTGTTCAATTATATTAAATTTGATGGAGTGAACTTAAGGAAATCGGTCTCAGTGCAAAGTTGATGAGTTGAGTTGAGTTACACATTATTGGCATATTTCTCCATTCAATCAATCTTCTATCCTTTAAATATGTTATTGTGATTGATAAACCACTAACACACATCAAGTGTCCTTGGTTCATATAGCTTACTATACCAACTACATTGTGTGTTAAGTTTATCAATCTAAGACTAGTTCATATAGTTTGTTATACTAGCTTTGATGCATTACATCTTAGTTTAAACCCAGAATTTTCTTTCCTTCTTTCTATCTCTTATATTTTGCAATATGTGAAGGATTTTTAAATATTTATAAGTGTATTGCAAAAATAATAACATTGCAGTTGTTGCAACGTTAGAAAGCATCCCTCCTTTTCGGATGGTGCATGTCGTTCCAGCGAGATCTCCTCCACAAGTTGATCCAACATCCACATTTTATGGCATATTATTTTTCATACCAGGCTTTAGCTACGGAGCATGGATTTTTTAAATCATTCATCACCTATAAATAGGTGCTTAAATCTTCTTCCAAAACACAACCTTTTCTCATCTCTCATTTTCTTATCTTCTTTCTTTTATCTCTTCTCTTATATCCTGTTTATACCTACTCTATCTAAGAGGTATCTTGCAAGTTTCTAAGTTCCTCAGAAATTTTGAGAAGTTCATATTGTATCCTAGGGGCTTGCGCAATATACCGTGGATAAGTCCTTAAAGGCAGTGAATGTACACGCCTCGGGAAGTCTTTGTGTTCATGATTTTGTCAGCTAATATAACAATCTTAAAGACTTATGGTTGACAACAACAACAACAACTCATCCTCTATGGAGAATCCAAATACTATTTCCGGAGCTCAAACGGTCTTTGCGAAACCTTTCCGGATGTGTCAAAAATCGAAGTATTCTCTGGACAAAACTTTCGACGCTGGCAAGAACATGTGTCTACCCTTTTAAACATTTATGGAGTTGTTATTGCTCTCACATCTTCAAAACCCAACTCTAATATCCCTTCAAAACAAGTTGAAGACTGGAGTCATGCAAATAAGGTATGTCAACACACTTTACTTAGTTCATTGTCTAATGACCTATTCATACAAGGAAGAAAAAGAAATTTAGGATTCTTTGATCCTCAACTATACTGTTGAATACGTAGTCAGACAAAGATTTATCATAGGGAATTACTACCACTGTGAGATGACTAAAGATAAGAACATTAAGATCCAAATCAACGAATATCACAAGATGCTAAAAGATATCAAAGCAGCAAACATAATCCTTCCTGATCAGTTTGTTTTAGAACTCCTAGTCGAGAAACTACCATCATCTTGGACTGACTACAAACAACAGTTGAAACACAAGCACAAGAAGATGCCGCTTCAAAAGCTCATTACACACATTATAGTTGAAGATACCAATAGGCAGGAATGTGCTACTACAAGGGCCAAAGCATTATTTGCAAAAACGTATATTGTAGAAGAAAAACCTGCACCAAAAAGGTATGAGAATAAACCTTATCACAATAAGAAAAGTAATTTTTCAAATTCCCGTCCCAAAGGATCTAACCCCACCTTTAAGAAAAAGGGAAATTGCTTTGTATGTGGGAAGCATGGCCATCATGCACCTCAGTGCAGGCGTAGAGCAAGAAACGACAATCCTCCTAGGGCAAAATTACGCAAGCAGAAGATACTATAGTTGCGGTCGTTTCACAAGTAAATTTGATGACCAATGTGAGTAAGTGGGTGGTAGACTCTAGTGCTACCAGGCACATCTGTGGAAACATAAGTGCTTTTACCTCTTATACCAATGTAGGGGATGGAGAAGAACACGTCTATCTTGGTGACTCTAGGACAACTCTTGTCCTAGGGAAAGGAAAGTTTCTTCTAAAACTCACATCTGGGAAGACTATAGCCTTGAGTGATGTGCTACATGTGCCTTCTATTAGAGTTAATCTAATATCTATAGCACTATTAGGAAAAGTTGGGGTTAAAGTGTCATTCAAATCTGACAAGATTGTAATGATAAAAAATAATTTTTTCGTGGGGAAGGGATATTGTGATCAAGGTCTCTTTGTACTCAATATTTCATAAATTACTAATGAATCTTCTTCTGCTTATATCGTTGACTCGTATGATACGTGGCATGCTAGACTAGGACATGTGAATTCTCCGTATGTTATGAAATTGCAACAACTAGGATTAATTAATATGCATGATAAACAAAGTGGTAAATGTGATATATGTGTAGAATTTAAAATAACAAAGAAAACTTGTTATCATGTAGAACGTCAATCTGAATTGTTAGGGCTAATTCATTCTAATCTAGCCGACTTAAAATAGACTATGTTTAGAGCTGGTAAAAATTATTTTGTAACCTTTATAGATGAGTATTCTAGATACACCAAAGTGTACTTAATCAAGCATAAAGATGGAGCTTTTTATGTGTTTTTAAAGTATAAGGCAGAAATAGAAAATCAATTGAATAAGAAAATTAAGAGGATTAGATCAGATAGAGGTGGTGAATATGTTTTTTTAATGAATAATGTGTTAGAGAAGGAATCATCCATGAAGTAACCCCGCCATATTCACCTGAGTCTAATGGAGTAGTTGAGAGAAAGAATAAAACTCTTAAGGAAATGATGAATGTCATGCTTATTAGTTCTAGTGCACCTGATAACCTTTGGGGAGAAACCCTTCTTACTGCATGATTTTACAAAATAGGATACCTCATAAGAAAATTGGTAAAACTCCTTATGATTTGTGGAGAGGTTATCAACCTAATCTTAAATAGGCTTTAAATAGGTGTGGGTGTCTAACTAAGGTAATGTTACCTGATCCTAAGAAAAGGAAAATAGGCTTTAAAACCTTTGATTGTATGTTTCTAGGCTATGCTGAACATAGTGTTGCCTATAGGTTTCTTGTTCTTAAAAGTGGTGTGATTGAACATAATACTATTGTGAGACACCTGAACAGTCTATAGATAAAATTAGTGATTACATGTGTGAAGTTTTGAGAAGAAGTAAAAGACAAAGGTAGGAAACTTCTTTTGGAGATGACTTTTATACCTATCTAGTTGAAAATGATCCAACAAGCTTTCTAGAGGCTACTAGTGTTCCTAATTCAAAACAATGGGATAAGGCCATTAAGATTAAAATTGAATTAGTTCAGAAAAATAATACTTGGACCTTAGTATATTTTCCTAAAGGAGCAAAACTCATTGGTTGTAAGTGACTTTAAGAAAAAGTATCACCCAGATGGATCCATAGATAAGTATAAAGCAAGGTTAGTAGCAAAAGGTATCACTCAAAAACCCAACATAGATTACTTTGACACCTTTGCCCCTATGACTAGGATTTCCTCAATTTGAGTTTTGTTAGCCTTAGCAGCTACCCATAAGCTAGTGATACATTAAATGGATGTTAAGACTATTTTTCTAAATGGTGATTTAGAGGATAAAATCTATATGACTCAACCTAAAGGGTGTGTTGTCCCTGGTCAAGAAAATAAGGTATGCAAGCTTTTAAAATCTTTGTATGGGTTAAAATGAGTACCAAAACAATGGCATGAAAAACTAAATAGTGGCTTACTATGTGATAGTTTCATACCTAATGATGCTGATAATTGTGTGTATTCTAAATCTGAAAATGTGAATGTATCATTATATGTTTGTATGTGGATGACATGTTAACATTTAGTACATGTATGGATATAGTTTCTAGAACTAAATTGTTTCTAGGATCTAATTTTGAAATGAAAGACATAGGTGTAGCCAATGTGATTTTAGATGTTAGAATCATAAGTGTATTCTAAATCTAAAAATGGTGAATGTGTCATTATAGGTTTGTATGTGGATGACATGATAATATTTGGTACATGCATGGATATAGTTTCTAGAACTAAATTGTTTGTAGGATCTAATTTTGAAATGAAAGACATAGGTGTAGCCAATGTGATTTTAGATGTTAGAATCATAAGGAAGGGAGATAGTATATTACTATCCCAAGAACAATACATTGAGAAACTTCTTAGGAAGTTTGGATATTATGATTTCAAACCAGTGAGTATCCCTTATGATGCTAACTCTAAATTAATGAAAAATAGAGGATTATATGTTTCTCAACCTCAATATGCCCAAATAATTGGGAGCTTACTGCACTTAATGAGCTTTTCAAGACCTGATATTTCTTATGAAGTAGGTAGATTGAGTAAGTATACTCAATGTCCTAATTAGGAACATTGGGATGCACTTGGAAGACTTATGAGATATTTACGGGGTTCAATGGATTATGCCATTGAATATAGTGGATTTCATGTTATACTTGAAGGGTATAGTGATGCTAATTGGATCTCTGATTCAGATGAGACAAAATCCACTAATGGTTATGTATTCACACTTAGGGATGGTACGATTGCATGGAGATCAACCAGGCAAACAATTATTGCTAGATCAACAATGAAATCTGAGTTTGTTGCTCTTGAAATGGCTGGTAGTGAGGCTGAGTGGTTGAAAAACTTCTTAGCAAACATTCCTCTCGGAATGAAACCAACCCCATCTGTGTCAATACATTATGATTGTTAATCGGCATAAGCTATAGCTAAAACAAAGAATTAAAATGGAAAGAACAAACATATACAATTGAGACATAATTTGGTTAAGCAGCTGCTAAAGAGTGGAATTATTTCCATTGATTATGTGAGGTTAAAACAAAATCTAGCAGATCCTCTGATTAAACCCTTGGGAAGAAACATGATATTAGAAACATCGAGGGGAATGCGACTTAAGCCACTTGAAAACAAACAAGTGATGGCAACCCAACCTTTGTGATTGGAGATCCCATGAATAAGGTTCATATGGGTAAAAACAAGTCACTTGTTAGTTCTGATAGCACAAATTGATTTTAAATCAATTATGTCAATTTCTATGGTGTGTGTGAAAGTGCTAGAGACTACAATATTGAGAGGTTAAACTTTGTAATTAAAATTCTATGTGGTGTAAGAATTTTAATTTAAGCCAAATTTTAATGATTTTCATATCCCTTACGGGTGGTGTATGATTTGCAGCATACACTTGATGAAATCACCTATATGAGTGTCAAGTGGGTCTGCTTGTATGAGATCTTAACATGACCTCTAGAGCACTCATGAATACCGGGAACTCGCATGGCCTAGTAAACGCAACACAATGATAATAGCAAGAATTTTGGGGATGTATTATGATTGATAAACCACTAACACACATCAAGTGTCCTTGGTTAATATAGCTTGCTATACCAACTACATTGTGTGTTAAGTTTCTCAATCTAAAACAGGTTCATATAGCTTGCTATACCAACTCTGATGCATTACATCTTAGTTTAGACCCAAAATTTTCTTTCTTTCTATCTCTTATCTTTTGCAATATGTGGGGGATTGTTATATATTTATAAGTGTATTGAAAAAATAATAACGTTGCAGTTGTTGCAATGTTAGAAAGCCTTCCTCCTCTTTCGGATGGTGCAGGCCATTGCAACGAGATCTCCATAAGTTTATCCCACATCCACGTTTTATGGGATATTATTTTCCACACCAGGCTTCAGCTACAGAGCATGGATTTTTTAAGTCCATTCATCACCTATAAATAGGTGCTTAAATCCTCTTGAAAACACAATCTTTTCTCATTTCTCCTTTTCTTATCTTCTTTCTTTTCTCTCTTCTCTTATGTCATGGTTATACCTACTATATCTAAGAGTTATCTTGCTAGTTTCTGAGATCCTCAGAATTTTGAGAAGTTCCTATTGTATCTTGGGGGGCTTGCGCAATACACCGCGAATAAGTTCTTAAGGGTAGTGAATCTACACGCCTCAGGAAATCTTTGTGTTCGTGACTTTGTCAGCTAATACAACAAAAAGTGAATCGTAGCTTTTATCTTATGATACTTAAATAGATTGATTTTAATTTAAATTGAATAGTTCACCCAAGCCGATGCAACAATACGTATAAAACATTGTAATATAAATAAAATAGGAAAAGTAATTGTGTGTGTGCTTAACCGACACCTTATTTTTCTTTTCTTTCTTTTACAAATATACAAACAACATATATATGATTTATTTTATGAGAAAATACTCATAAAAGAAGAAAGAGAAAAAAAGACTGACAATTAAATCTAAAGATTATGCTTGAGATTTTATCTATGATATAACATTGAAGATTGATTTAAGATGATTCACAAAAATGGAAAGATAAAAGAAAACCAAAGAATGGAAGAAGCAATAAGCACTAGATATTGTATCACAACTTTTCTGAGTCAGAATAATAAAATAAAGGGTTAAATATGTTTTTGGTCCCTTAACTTTTAGTGAAAATTGAAATTAGTCCCTCTTTGAAACTTTAGACCAATTTAGTCCCTTATCATTAATAAATGGTTGAATTTAGTCCTCTAAACCAAATTTTGTTAAGTTTATTTAATGTTTTAAATGCGTTTCTAAGTAAATATTGAAGCAAAAATGAGTTAAACGATGTAAACAACTCAAATATTATCATGAAATGTGTTTAAAACGTCAAATAAACTTAAAATAATTTGGTTAAAAGGACTAAATACAAACATTTCCAAAGTTGAAGGACTAAATTAGTCTAACGTTTCGAGGAAGGACTATTTCCAATTTCCACCGAAAGTTAAGGACCAAAAACATATTTAACCCTAAAATAAAACCAATAAAATGGATATGAAAAGATATTGAGGAAATTTTAAAAGAAGGACTCAATGGTCACATCATTCACATCATTCGAATGCTTATAAATTGAAGTATAGTGAAGTATAACCTTCTAAGATTTTATTGTACTCTCTTACTTTGACAGTGTTGCTCATTATTATGGATAACGTTATCTTTGAAGTTATCAAATTAATACCAATTAGTTCAAAATTTAATTAAATAAATTATAATTAAATAAATAAAATAATGAAGTAAGATAATAAAAATTTTATTAAATAAAATATAGAAAAAATTTCAAAAAGAAGAAAGAGAAATAATTAATTATATCAAATTTGATGGAGTGAACTTAAGGAAATGTGGTCTCAGTGCAAAGTTGAAGAGTTGAGTTGAGTTACATATTATTGGCATGACATGTTGGCCCAAGTTAGAGCTTAAGAAATGGAATTGAACTTGTCATTGGAAACCTGCACCAACCTCTGAACAAAGAAGAAGTTGGAATAAACAAAAGAGTTGTGAACAAGCTAAACTTAGAGAAGTGTAACTTGTTAGACCAAAGGCAACAACTTGTTGTTATAGGTTGGAACTCTAATGGTCAAATTCTGCACACGTAGACTCTTTGTGCCAACCAGTGAAGGAAAAGAGAAGTTGAATTATATTACTTGCTACTTAGGTGATTTGAATAGTTAAACTAGGCTAGTCTAGGTAGTTTCTACATAAGTTTTACATGCTATTAGTAGTTCCTATGACTAGTTCTAGGTAGTTTGCATATTGAAAAATAGGCTTAAATATACATTTGGTCCCTATTTTTATTGTTTTTATTCTATTTGGTCCTCATTTTCGTTTTGTGTTAAATTAAGTCCTCATTTTCGTCAATTTTTTTCAATTTGGTCCTTTTGACTAATTGTGTTTAAATAGTTAAATAAAATTAAAAAATTAAAAAAAAATCAAAAAAATCAAAAAAATCAAGAGCTAACACGTGGCATGTACAGTTCAAAAACGTTAACTATTTAAACACCGTTAGTCAAAAGAATCAAATTGACCAAAATTTGACGAAAATGAGGACCTAATTGAACACAAAACGTAAATAAGGACCAAATTGAATAAAAACAACAAAAATAGGAACCAAATGTATATTTAAGCCTTGAAAAATATAATAATAATAATAATAATAATAATAATAATAATGTGATAAGCGATGATTATATGAAAATGTTTGGAAGTAATTGCATTTTTGGGTAGATTTAAGTTCTTAATTCTTAGTTCTTATCTTATATTTAGTTTAGAGAGCCTTATAGTAGAGTTTTGTAAATTTAGCTTAATTAGAAAGTTTTAGTGCTAGTCTTAGAATTAGTTCTAGAATAGCCAACGATTGTAGAATTTTATATTCGATATAAGTTTCTGAGTTTGATTATAGTTTTAGAAGTTAGAATTAAATAAAAAATTCAGTTTAATAGATAAGTAATCTAGTTTAGTAAATAGATTTTGTAGTATTCCTTACTTAGAATAGATTAATGTAGTGTAATATAGGTTATAGCATTTATTAATTTCATCATTTTAGTTTTAGAATCCTATTAAGTACATAGTTATCGTAGTTACTATTTTCTATTTTAATAGTTTTATAAGTCTGCATTATTAGGATTATTATAGTTTTTTTTTCATTTTAGCTTAGATTAGTGTAGCTTAGACTGATTTCTAATTAGCTTAGTCTAATTTTAGTAGTTTTAAGTAGATATCATTGCTAACTTGAATTTTGTAACTTTGGTATAGGTCAATGCTTTCAATCAATGGTCTTAGGTTTATTAAAGATGGATCAATCGCATTTGTAGCAAAAGGAGAAATCAGTTTGCATTGTAAAATTATTAAAAATTTGAAATTGGCCTTACGGTTCACTTTCATTTTGGAGGTTCAAAATCTTGCACAAGCTGCTAGGAAGCTTTAAAGACAATTAAATATACTTGTACAAGGCTGATTTAAAAAGTATCGAGGATATGTGGTTCAGGTTTGGTGTTTTCCACTTTAGTTTGTTGAATTCATGATCTAAGTACTACATATAGAGTGAATAGGTTCTGCGTTAGTGTTATTTTTTAATTTCAGTGATATAATTCATCCATTACTTGTTTTGTTTCTTAATTCCATCGATTATTCATCTCAAATCATTATTTGAATGCGAAAATTTCATATCTTTCATCTTAAATTAGTTTTTCCACATCAAGTTAGCTTCTTATCTTTATTCAAAGTTGAATTGAATCTTACTTTTATATAATATTGAATTAGAGTACATGTATAGTCATTGCACTAACTCGATGAGCACGTAATGGTCATTTCTTCATTCAAGAAGAACATAGTGACTCTTGAATATCAAAAGCAAAATTCAATATAAGTTTGTCAATCACACTTTTATATTCGTTTATCATTGATTTGTCATTTTTGTTCATTCTCTCTAAGAAATGGTATTGTTTCTTTCGTTCACATGTTTCCATGAAACTCCATAACTCAATTCGCACAAGATTAGAATTAGAAATTTATGAATTTCAGTTTAGCTGTTTTTGTTATTTAGGATTCATAATTCAGAATTTTTGATTTACGTGTTCTTTTGATAAACTTTTAGTTTCATTCCATAAATTTGAGTATTATATTGTTAGCACAAATGGCTTTGGTGTATAGAAATTTAATGAAGATATTGTATAGTGACTTGATGAGGATATGAAGAGTTAATGAAGATTGATGAAGACTTGATAAATTAATGAAGACTTGAAGAAATGATGTGTTGATCAAGCTTGATGTGTGCTTAATTTGACAATCACATGATCTTGAAGCTTGAAGATTGGAGCTTAACATGAAGACTATTTGACATAGATTAGGTGTCTTGTGTATGGTTGTAGTCTTTCAGTTTATTAAATGGGTTTTCAATATGGTGGTTGCTATAGTTCTATTATTAACATATTCAATCAACTTAATTAACTTTTAATCAGCTGAAGTTAAATGAAATAAAAAAAATGAACAAATAAATCAACATGTTGAATATGCTAATATAAAGTTTACTTTTTCAAAGAGATCAGGAACAATTGTGATTTTGAGCATGAAATTAGTGTGAATACTTTGGAAAATGCTTTCTCTCTGAACAATACACATCTGTAGTTGTTCGTAAGGTGTTCTTTGCAATCTTAGAGCGTTTTGCTTGGTGTAAGAGACTTGGAGAAAAATGTTTGGTTGGTTAGGGAGAGTCATTACCAAGGTTTAGGTATTTCTCAAGTTTTTTGGTGTGATTACAAATCTACAATTGAGAGTCTTATTGTGCTTTATTGAGATTCTTATGGGATTCAAGGGTCTTGGTGTAGTTTCATGTTTTCAAAAGTGTAATCTTGGAGGATTTTGTAAAACTTTTAATATAGTGATGTGTGAGGCTAAGGTTGCCTGGACTCAGTTTTGAGTGAACTAGTATAAAAATTCTCCTTATGTGTTATTTGATAAAAAATTTCAAGAAATCTGGCTTGATCAATGTTTTTATGGTATTCTAGAATTGGTGTAAGCTGCATTTGCAAATTTCTTTGTTCTATTGATTGGTATCACTCTTGATTGGTTGTGCAAGTTGTTTGAGTTTATCATCAATTACTTTTTTTACATAATTTTTCCAGTATTTCAATCTGTAGATGTTTTAATCTGTTGAATTGTACTAGTCCATTTGTATGATTGTCTGTTAAGTGAAATCAATTTGTTAACTTTGTTTTCAATTGAATGGAAATGTGTGTTCGAGTAGTGATTGCATGTTGATTTATTGGTCAATTTGATTTAAATTAAAGGCTTTTTATAAATTGAATTGAACCTATTTTTAAGTTACACCCAATTTAACTCCTCTTCTTAGTTAAGAAAGTCCTTTAAATCTTACATATAGTGTTTCCATCATTCATACTACATATTTGAGCATTCAGCCATGAGAATTTACATTTGCACCTTTATTTGCGTAGATTGTTATTTTTATTCAATTCAATCCCAACTTTTTTAAAATATGATTAACTTTGTTTCTTTCCAAATTGAGACCAAATTTAATTGTATGTAAATGTTATACTAATATTTTTATTAAAATTCACACTTTTATTAAATATTTTTAATTTAGAGTAGAGTTGGTTAAAAATTAAAATGAAAATTGTAAAAGTGGGGACTAACACCATTCGTTTTAAATTTTGAGAGATTAAAAATCAAATAAAGTAATATAATTGTTCTAATTTAATATTGGATGACCTTTTTATGTGATTTTGAACACTTTATTTGATTTTTAACCTCTTAAAGTTTTAAATCAATCGTGTTATTTTTCACTTTTAAAATTTTCGTTCTAATTTAAAACCAAATGTAACCCTAAACCAAACAGTAATTATTTAAACAATGTTAGTAAAAAAGGACAAAATTGACAAAAATTAGGACTTAATTGAACAAAAAAATAATATAAGGACTAAAATGGCAAAACTAAACAAACTAAACGTAAATATGAACCAAATGTATATTTTTAACCACTTTAAAAAAAACTTGGACTGAATTGAACAAAAATATAACGAATATCAGGATAAAATTGAATATAAAAAACTAACCCTGACATGTGACATGATAAGCTTGACACGTAGAATTTTTTTAAAATTAAAAAATTAAAAAATTTAATAAAAATTAAAAAAATTAATAAAAATTAAAAAACAACAAAATAACACGTGACAATCACGATTCACCGTCCGTTAATTATTTTAATAATATTAAACGAATATTATAACCAAATTAAATAAAAAATATATATTAGGATCAAATTACAAAAACCAAACAAAAATTAGGACCAAATAAATATGTAAGTCTTTAGATTAATAGAAACAAATGAAATAAAAAAAGAAAAAATAAGGAAAAATCGATGTTTTTCATTTATCAGTTGTTTTGACATGAACCAAGAGCTTGTTAGAAAACGTATTTGAATTAATGAAAACAAAGTATTCATGCACATCTCCTTTCTCATAATGAAATGTGCACTTTAGGTTCCGACAAGTTGCAGGCAAGTGGGGTACGAAGAAGTGTATTTTTGTGACTATTGAGTTTGGTTTAGGGTTCTTATTATTAGCAAAGACATGCAATGCAACCCCAAAGATAGTGGGAGAGGTGTGAAAATGTTAGAAAATTTCAGTCCAAAACATCGAAATCCCCGCAGACATGTTTGTCCCTGTTCCTGCTTCTACTCACCAATGCTAATCTTATCTAAATATTACTTTGAAAACGATATTATTGTATAAAAGAAGACTTTTCAAATCTGATATTTTCAGACACCTATGTTCAGATCACATGGATAACCTAAAACTCAATTATAGCATATCACAAACTACTAAAACTGCAATAACTCATTATAAATCTCACTACGAGTATATAGATAATTAACAACTCCTAAAAGTGTATTACCCTTAAACACAAATTTAGAACCCAAAAAAAAAAAAAATCCGCTTTGAAAATTATTTTCTCTTTAAAATTTATATAAACACATTTTTACAACTTAAAGCCATATCAAGATTTTGCACCAACAGACTTTTATTAGAGATAGAAGCTGACATTAATTGATTTGGCTTCTGAGACAGGAAGAAAAAAATTTAGTTGAATAATTAATTATCGATACTTAAAAATAAATATTTAAAATGTTTAAAAGAAAAATATCTACAAAACTAAATTTGACTAAAGACGTCAATTATGTATTCTTAAGAGAAAAATGTTATATAAAGTTGTATACGTTCTACGTTCATCATTTAAATGAACAAAATATGCAAATTGGGGTTTAGTGTCCTAATGTAATGCACTTAAGGCAATTTAAAAACTGCAATTTTGTGTTATAGTTGTCGTCTACTAATTTGATTGTATTTTTTTTTCTCTAACTATATTTTGTATTCAATCTGATTGGGGAATAAAATTAATTGATTTGTACCAAAATAAGTAGCTAAATAATAATAATAAATAAATATAATAAAATACGGTGAAAAAAAAATAAGGGTGTTCGTTCACCACTTTATATCAAGACAGGGAACATGTCTTGAAAAGTTATGCAGAAAAGGGAAGAAAAAACACAATACGAATTATCCAAATAAAACTGCGTTGATGCATGACATATTACCAAGCTGCCATATGTATATTTCTCATATCCCCTTCTATGGTTGGCATTTAGAAAAATCACACATAAGGCAACCAATAAATAACTACTATAATAAATACTTTTTATATACCTTATTTTAAATATTTTAAGAAATGATATGTTGCTAATATAGAAAATAGAAATGGTAATATATCTCACTTAAAATATATTCCTTAAAAAAACTCGTTATTGATATCATTTTTAATGATTACCCGTGCATAATGACATGGTTTAATTAGTTTTTAATATTTTTTAATATATTTGAATAGAAGTCATACACTTTTAATATAGATTTAACATTGACAATAATTTATTATCACTTTAAACATGTATATTTAGGGATGATAAATAAATATTTATCCATAGGTATTTTATGGATTCGTTCCATTTTAATAAAAAATATCTGTATTGATTGGGTACGGGTATCGATAGGAATAATATCCAAATTATTTTAACTAATTATGTATATGTGCACTCCATTTCCATTTTGATGCTCATCCCAGTATCCCTCCCCATTCTCATCTCATTCATGTTTAAGTTACTAAAATATTCATTCTTTAGTAGGAACCTAAAACACTTTTATATATTTATATAAGTATATATATATATATATATATATATATATATTTTCTCTCAATATTTAGTTTTGTAATCTTTTTATTTTTGCTACACATTTTTTCTCCACTATTCTAATTGTTTGGTTTGTTCTATATCTACAAAATTCACTCACATTTCTATGGTACTTTCTCTCTTATCACAATCTTGTTTACACATTTTTACTTTAGTTGTGTTCAAATGATGTATAATTAATTTCATTGAATCAAATAGTTTTAAGGTTGTGTTCAAATGATGTATAATTAATTTCATTGAATCAAATAGTTTTAAGGTCTCACATTTGATTGTTTCTACTCTTTTTTAGTATTTTTATTTATTATTTTTTGTCATATCCATGTTCAAATGGGATTTTTTTTCATATTCCTTTACTAGGTAATTTAAAATAACTTGTCTTTATTCTCTTTGATCCTTATTTTTTGTTTCATTTGTAGAATTTTTTATTTCGCTCAAACAATTTTCATTATCTCTCAACACTTCAACTAGTTCAATATCTAGAAAGTTTTCTCATATCTTCAAGGTACTTTTCTATCTTATCATATATTTAATCATAGATTTTTTCCATTGTGTAATTTTGTTCGATGGTGTATCAAATCAATTTTAAGGCACATATCTGGTCTTTTAACTTCTTTTTAATATCTTTCTTTGCTATGTTTTTATCATGTACAATATTGTTTTAATTTTTAATATAATTAATTTTATTTTATAACTCATTCTCATAATATAATTTTGCCATCACAATTGTATAAATACCCTTCATTTAATATAATATAATAATTTAATGTCATTGTTGTAAAGTTCAGAAGATGAAAAATCTATGTCTTTTTGTATTGTTATTCTTTTAATCTTTTTTCAATGTGTGGTTTCATATAAGTAGTGTATTGATTACCAATGAAAATATTTTTCTAAGTTGGTAATATGTGATTCTGATTACCGACGAAAATATCCATTGGTAAATCCGTTAGTAAAATGAGCAGTGAATTTCCTAACAAGGCTAATGATATTTATTTGTATATTAATAAGAGATGGGTTAGAAGAAGAGAAAAGAATGATGAGGAGGAGGAGGAAGAGAATGAGGTGTGGAAGTGGTCGTGGCACGACGACAGTGGTATAGTGGTGGCTCGTCGACGATGGTAGCCAGAGGAGGAGAAGGAGGAGGAAAAGGAAGAGGAAGAGATAGAGGAGGAGAAAGAGGAAGAGATAAAGGAGGAGAAAGAGGAAGAGGAAAAGATGAAGGAGGAGAAAAAGGAAGAAGAGAAGAAAGACTAAGGGAGAAAGGCAATGAGGAAAAAGAGGAAGACGCGACAACTGATAATTGCTCTTCAAGAAGCCTCATGTAGGATGCTCATGCCCTTTGGCCAACCTCAATCCTCTTCTCCTCTTTAAATGTTAGTCGCTCCCATCCAAAGTGCCACTAATAAAGCCTACAAAGCAAGCACACAAAAGTCAACACAAACTAATACTAAATAAGGTTAAGATGCTCCTAGTAATCCTCCTAAGAAGGTCCTATGAGCTCTGGTAAGGAGTCATCTACTCATCATGTCTCTTATTCCTCTTCCTGCTCCTCTACCTTCTTTTCTTCCTCCTCCTTCAACATTGTCGTTGTCACCTCTACCTCTTTACCGCAATTGTCACCTCCATTCTTGTTGTAATCATCATTGTGTCTCTTCTTCCTCCTCCTCATTCTCCTCTTTCTTCTTCTCTTCTTATTATATTCCTCTTATCATCCATATTCAATTTATTATAACAAATTTTTCGTCAGATCTAGAAGGAACATTGGTGTCTATTTTACAAATGCATTTTAAAAAATTCAATTACCAAAGAATTTACCAACGAACTTTTAAACAAACTAAATTACCAATGAATTTATCGATGAATTTCCTGTTGGGAATCCAAGTGTGAGTAAAAATGAGAAAGGTGAGCATCATATAAGGATCAAGGCCTATAAACCTATCACCTTAAGGTTTTGGGTTGAGAGTGGTGTCAATGTCTTATGTGGTTGGGCTCAAGTCTCATTGGTGTGTGTTCTCCCCAGTGAAACCCCCTCTATAAACCTAACAAGTGGTATTAGAGCCAGGTTCGTGTGGTGACCAGCTCAGACGAGGCCTTGTATCGAAAGTCTTCCCGATAGTGGGTCAGGTAAGCGAAAGTACCAATGTGAAGGGACTCACACCTGAGGGAGAGATTGTTAGGAATCCAAGTGAGTCTAAGTCCCACATTGAGTAAAAATAAAAAAGTTTAGCATCATATAAGGATCAAGGCCCATAAACACATCGTCTTAAGGTTTTGAGTTGAGAGTGGTTTCAATGCCTTGTGTAGTTGGGCTCAAGTCTCATTGGTGTTTGTTCTTCCCATTAAAACCCCCTCTATAAACCTAACAAGATTTCCCAATTTAGTTAGTAATAGATTTATTGACTGATTTTAAAAATTATCCATTACAGACATTAAAGATAGTTGAATTACTAATGAATTCATTGATGGATTTTTCTACAACATGGTCAATGTTTGAAATGAATACTTTGATGCTCATATTACCGATGAATATTATTGACAAATATTTCTATCGATAATAACAATTATAATTTACCAACAAATATTATTGACAAATCCATTACCAACAAATATTTTCATCAATAATTAAAGTTCTAAAATTTATCGGTAAAATTTATTTTATCACTAGATTTTTTGTTGTTGTTAATAATCAAACAGTTTCTTGTAGTAAAAAAGTCTATTTTAACCGTTTATGCATTTAGATAAAAATATATTAGCATTCCATTTGTAAGGCCCATTAAAATTGGCTTTATTACTTTCTGCCCTAAAGTGAAGCGCTGCCCCTTGTGTTTGGGCCTAGAGTTGGCCCAATTGATAAAACCTACTCTAGTGACCCTAATGCTTCCACTTCCTTGCATTCACAGACTTGTAGCCATTTCCCTCACTTGTGCACTAGAGCTCTGCTAGGGTTAGCTTTTTCGTCTCGAACCAGTCCGCTCAAGGCTCAAGTACTACTTTCTGCTCCATGTAAGTGATCCTAAACCTACTGCCATTACTTCCCTAAGGTCCTTTTTCGTATTCCACCGTTTAGGGTTAGTTAATAACCTTATATTTCCTACTGTTCTGCTGTTCCGCCAGTTTCCAGGTCCGTCTATCGAGTTGCTGTGCTCCGTGGTCCAGTGTCGAGGTCTCGTACAAGCCATTTCCAGGTAGGGAAGTTATGGCTTAATCATATACCCTGTTTTTCTATGATTGCTTGGGTGTATTTCGAATCTGTGTGGTTGGTGTGATGTTGAGTTACATGTGGACGCATGAATGAGTTGGTTTGGTTCGGTGTGGGTGACTGTTGCAGGAAAATAGTGGCGAGACCTGCTAATCTCGCCCAAGCGAGCTAGTCTCGCCTAGGCGAGATAGACAGGGACTCGCCCAAACCCCTTTTACGTAAGAGGCCGCCCAGGCGACCCGCTCAATATTTTTGAGCGAGCGAACATCTCGCCCAGGTGAAAGAGGTCTCGCCTAAGCGAGATCCCGCGCTGGTTTCTGGTTCCTATTTCGAGCCCTCGCCTAGGCCTAGGGACTCGCTTGAGCGAGACCCTTCAGCCTGAGCAAGGGGCTGAGCGGGACAGTGCTCTGTTTAGGTACTTGGTTGTTCTTAGATGCTTGGTAATTATTTGGGTATGATTGTTATGATGATATACATGTATATATATATATATATATATATATTGGTTGCTATGTATGCGTGACAGAATTCATAAATGGAGAATGAGGGGTATCGTGAGAACTTGGCATGTGAAATTAATGAGTGAGTTGGAATTGATTGAACATGGCATTGATATGAGATGAGGCTCTTCACTCATGGGGTGGTAATGACCAGTGGTAAGGATTCAACATGTGATATGAATGAGGAATTATTTTCAGAGGATGGTATGAAATTGTAAGCATGATTAGTGTTCTCGTATTATTGATTTATGCTTGGTTCGTGTTAGTGCATAAATCCTTGAGACCTCTAGGCAAGGTCTTAGGGTCGTGCTTCAGTGGTCGGGACGTAATTCCATGATCCCTGTTAGTGGGTGTCTATGGTGGTGCCCCATCTGTATAACTAGGTAAGGATTCAAGGTAAGGTTGCATTCTGACACTCTAAGGAGTTAGTTAGTCTCACCTAGAGCGAACTGACTCTTGTGGTGAGAGTAATAGGAGGTCTGAAATCTTCTAAGGGCTAACCTTGTGGTGAGGGAAATTGATTTATTGTAACACTATAACACATAGCTCGAGGGTGAGCAGAGGTATCCACCACAAGTGCAAGCATCCGCTAAATCTGACCAAGTTATATGTATCCGGATGAGTCGAGTCGAGTCGTAGTGTATTGCCTGACAAGTCATAACATGCTTGGTTGAATCGAGTGCATGATATTGTGAACTTATATCTGTTTGGATGAATGAAATCTTTTGTGCTTTAGCTTACCCTACTTTTGTTGTTGTGTGTTCTGCTGTGTGGTACTCTCTTTTGTGATGATCATCAACTCGTTGGTGTGAGCAGATGCGAGGAACACCCGTGAACAACAGGGTGGTGATAGGTCTACTGTATAGTCCGCGTTGACTGGATCTTATTTCTTGATGGGTTTTTCTTTAGGGTTTGGGCCCATGTATTATTTATGCTTAGTACACTACTTCATCTATTGATCTTTCAACTGTTTCCTGTTGATATCGTGGTGTGCCTAGTTTTTGTAGGGGTGACGTTAAGATCCCGGGACTGCGTTATTTTACTATCTACGTGTAGCATTTCCTTTAGTTGCTTATATAAATTAAATGGGACATTATACCATTAGTTGTTTTTAAACTTTTGTATATATGGAGTTTCACATAATACATAATACATATAATACAATTCGACATAGTTTCCATTGTTTTTGAAATTAATTGGTTTTAGGTTTTCGAGAAGCTGGTTATTATTATTTTCTCTCACTTTTTAAAAGAAAATTTAAGGAGAAATTCGTTCAAATATACAGTGCGTTTTGTTTTATCGTTGTTCATATTAGTTTGGTACATAAGGTTTTTAAAATCAAATCAATTCAAAAAGATAATCTAAAATCAATCTAAAAATCGATAATTAATTAAAATAGCATGTTTTTATTATATATAAACTTAGATATTTATTTTATAACTGAGAGTTCAATTGTATTCTTCATATTAAAACAAACAATGGTTTAAATTTTATTATATTACCTATTTTATTTATCATATTTATCATAATATAACATTTAATTACTATAAAAAAAACACACACACACACACTTTAATTACTATATATTCACAATATAATTCTAATTCAAGTGGGTAAACAACATAATTAAAAGGATCCTAAGAAATACGTGTTATTCCATGTTTATCATTAAAGTGTTTGAAGGCTCTCTTGACTTGAGTTCTCAATTAATTATTATAACATGATATTTTTAAAGCGTTAATCTCTGTATTATTAGTATTTGTATCATACTAATATTTTTCTAAGTATGTATAAGATAAATTATTATGCATCTTTAAAAAACAAATTAATAATTAATAACTCCAAATTTATTTAAACGAAATCATAAAAAGTTAATTTATTTGGTTATACAAATATTATGTTTGGTTAAAATATTTTTTTATTTTTAAATTAAATTAAATTGAATTAAAGATAAATCTTAAATTTGATTCAAATACATTAAAAAAATTAAACGAAATTGTACCGCACATACCTCTCATTATCACAATTTTAAAATGGGTTAAATATGTTTTTGGTCCCTCAAGTTTCAGTAAATTTTGGAATTAGTCCCTCATCAAAACTTTATACCAATTTAGTCCTTCATCTTTCAAAATGCATGAATTTAGTCCTTTTAACCAAATTTTGTTAAGTTTATTTGACATTTCAAACAGTGTCAAGCAGTGTCAAGCAGTGTCAAACACATTTTATGATAGTATTTAAGTTAACATGGAAGCAAAGATGTGTCAAACAGTGTAAATAATTTAAATACTATAATGAAATGCGTTTGAAACGTCAGATAAACTTAACAAAATTTGGTTAAAATGACTAAATTTATGCATTTTGAAAGATGAAGGATTAAATTGGTCAAAAGTTTTGATGAGGGATTAATTCCAAATTTCACTAAAACTTAAGAGACCAAAAACATATTTAACCCTTTTAAAATTAATGTCATGCGTCAGAATAAGTGCAATCAGATACAATTCTAAACATGGAGTATAGAGTTCATAGTTTTCTTATTCTTTTTAGATGAATCTCTACGATCATGTATTATTCTCAAAATGTTGGGTAATTAAGAAGATAAACTAGTTTAAGTGAGTGTAACAAAAGGATGCAACAGTTTGTGGGAGGATAACAAAGAATAATGGAAGTAAGATATTGAAGATGTTGTTTTTGTTTTGTTTGATATACATACTTATAATGTATTTATCAATTTGGACACACACGTGAAATAACGTGGTAAATGATAGGGTGCTACATCATCAGGGATACTCATACCTTTTAATGAAATTCACTGTTCGCTTCATAAAAAATTAATGTCATATCATGTCAGATTTACTTTTTATTATTTGTTTCTTTGTGGGAGTTGTTGGAGATGCGTTGGATATGACACTTTTATTGTTTTGTTGGTTATGTTGCAAATCTTACAATAGATTCTATATACTTCTATCGTTTTGTTCTTTTCTTGGACGAAAATATTGACACTCCACTTTTACACACATAAAATAAAATAAAAACAGCACACACTAATAAATATATATATATATGGTTGTAAATTAAATTTAATGGTGATATTTAATATTTATATTAAATTATGGGAGTGCATTCTCTATTTAGTCACATAATAGTGTGGGTTCTTTTAATGCATCATATTTATTTTACATGTGAACAAATAATATTGATATGTTAACGGGACGGGTAAGGTACAAGTAGTAGTTCTTTCATATTTTATCTGTTAGATAAATATTCGTTCCATACTTGTACACATATCTATATGAGTATCCGTTATGTGGGTACCCGCGTATTTTTTAATATTCACGGATATCTGCGAATATTTACAAAAGAAATTTTTAATATTTAATAAAAAAATTTAACCATAAATTCAAATAAAAATATAATGCATAACTTTTATAAATTTCAAACAAAGTGAAAATAACTCGTATAAATAGTGTTGAATGACAATTTACAAATAAATGAAGATTGTTTAAAACCAATTGATAAAAAATAACCCATTCAAAATCAATGTGCTAATGTTTGAATAATTTTTTAAAATTTAAATTAGAGTATAGCGAGTACGAGCCATAAGTACGGATACTATGATACCCGTACCTATCCCGTCAACATGTGGGTATAAAAAATATCCGTACCCATTACCCCGGGTATACATTTTCAATATCTATTTTTCTACCCTATGCAGGTTTTATCCGCGAATACTTGTGGGTACGATTTTTTTTTACATCCTTAATTGCGTACTCTTTAATAATGAAATACTTTATTTTGTAAGAAAAACTTTTGGAAACAATGAATTTGATGACAAGGTCAAGAGTCAAGGTTACCCAAGCACAACCGATAAATATTTCATTTTTTCAAACCTAGTAATAAATTTACTTTCATTAATCCCAAATTGATTAGGCAAAAGATAAATTATCACAATAATTCAAATTTGACAAATAGTTAAAATTACTAAAATACTCGATATTATATGATTATTGAGACGATTTTGAAAATTTAACTTATTTGTAATAATGATTCCTAGTTTTATTTGTTATAATTTTTAGTTTCTATTATTTTTTTAATGGATATTATTTATATGTTGTTGAAGTTAAATGTTGTATATTAAAAGACCATTCGCAATTAATCAAACACAATTTCGATATGAATCAAAGTAGAAGATTGATTTTTTCTATTAGTAGTGACAAATATATTAAATAAGGACAATTGAATTGTTAGTGCAGAGTGGTGTTAGAAGGGGAAAGTTGAATAAAGCATGTACATATTTGAAGATTTCGTCTCGCAAACATATTACAATAAATATAACTAAAGTAAGAAGTAGGGAAAAGAAGAATACACACAAGAATTTATATTGGTTCACCTCCACATGAGGCTACATCTATTCTATTAAGCCACATGCTTAAAAAATTTACTTGTCAAAACATTTGACTAGTAATGAGAAACTCTCCAAGTTAAAACGAGTCACTCCTCTCTAGGTAAGAGTTTATGCTCTTCAAGAATACGAGTACAAACATCTCTAAGTTACAACGAGTTTAACTTCTCCATGTATTTTGTATCAATCTCTTGATGATATCAAGAACTCACAATTAAAATCAATTGATCTCTCACGTAAGAGAGTTACAATAACACTCGCAGGGTTCATTTCACACAGTGAAGGATTTTCAATGATTTCGCTCAACCGAATATCACTTCACAATGTTGTATTGACAATATTTCAATACGTTTTCTCTCCTTTTTGGAGCTTCCATTTCTTAAGCAACAGAAGTTAGTAACTTTGGTAATCCCCTTTGTTCAAATGCAATTTTTTAATGCCCAAGTGAAAGGGATTAATAACTCACATCACCTTTGGAGCCATATTGCTCATGCAATACTTAAGTTGCTCAAGTGATATTGCATATTGCTTATGTAGTGGGATCACAACCAGAGCAAAGAATAACCAATAACTTTACCATTGTTTTGGTGAGTTAGATTTCTTCACCAAAATTGTCTCACTAAAGCAATAAAGAGATGATGATCGGTGCTTTCTTTAATTTAAGAAGTTGATAAGTTTGTCATTGATTGATGTTTCTTTTAACAATGGAATGATTGTATGAAATTGTATAATATGTTGTGATTTGATGAGAAAAGCTAAATATTTGGGATGATATTCCAACCTAGTTGTGAGTCGAGTATCAAGTAAATGAACCCATTGAGAAAAATAGTTATCCTAATCTCTAATAATTTAAATAATATAGATTAAGTTATGAGGAAGTGAGATGTTGAAAAGGGGTTTTACATCTGACTTTGAATAGTAGGTGTAAGGAACTACCTTGACCTAAACACTTAGTAGTATTATTTCTTATGGGTCAGATGTTAGTCTCTGATGTGACTTATTTAATATAAATATTATAAAAGATATTAAATTACTTTTTTGTCATATGAAAAATAATTGACGATTTCAATAATTATTTATGCATAAAATATAATTTAATCATAAGTTTTTTTGGATGATATGATAGTGTGATATGTTGTTATCTTTAACTATAGAAGGATATAAATATTTATTGTTAGTTAAGTCTTGTATTTGGTTGTGTTGTGTGTTTATCAATGACGGAACATAGTAATGACTAAAGGGGGCCATGGTCTCCCCAATTTTTTTTTCCAGATTTATATAATTTTAAATATATTTTTTAAAAATTAAATATTTTGAATATATTTTACATATTTAATATTCTAAAAAAATTTAAATATTTATATCTATATATAAAGAATTTTTTTATATTTAATTTAAATTTTACCTTTTAAATGTTTTTGAAATAAAAATAATTATTTTATTAACATTATCTTTTAGTGATTTTTTTAATTTCACAATTTTTTTATTTGATTATATTTTAAAAAAATTAATTATTATAAATGAAAATTAATTATTATAAACTGTACAAAGTTACTTATATTTAATTTTATAATTATAATAATAACAATAATTATAGTTTTCTTTTTTTTATTATCATAAAAAAATTAAATACAATGTTTTACTATTTATATAAAAAAATTAAAATTACTTTTTCATTCAAAAATATCATGTTGTTCTTTCAGTGTTTTTTAGTCTTAATTTAATTCTGATTGTTGAAAAAAGGATGCAATTTTGTCAATTTTTGTTAAATTTCTTGAATCAAATCAATGTTTTTCATCAAAATTGAAGTTGTGAATGAGGATGATTTGCTTTGTTAGTGTAACTGATATAATCCTAGTGTCAATTTTGATGAAAAATACTTGCTTCACTTCAAAAAATTTAACAAAAATGATCAAATTGCATCAATTTTTAAAAATCGGGACCAAATTGAGACTAAAAAAAACCTAGAAAAAATCAACTTGACATTTTTAGACTAAAAAATGGACTAAAAAAGTAATTCAACCAAAATTTTGGCAACCCCAAGATATTAGTTGAAGATACGTCACTAGTTTTTATTATGATAATTCTTAATATATGCATGAATATTTTTGAAAGTATGACTACTAATCCAAATAAAAACATTTTATATTATTGCATTCTATTTTTTTATACAAAATGTATAAATAGTTAAAGAGTATCATACTCATAACTCTTCACTAGAGTCCACATGCACAACACATTATTCATATAACCATACCTCACATACATAGTCATATATACATTGATAAAAATGAACATAGTAACATACAAAACCACCGAAAACCCAACGTCATCATATCCACACTTATACAAACAAAAAAACAAGAAACAAAGTCAACAAACAAAATGGCAAGAAAGAAAACAAGAATATTAGCTTCCTCTACCTTTTACTTTTCACTTCCAAAGTCAACAAGCAAAATGACAAGAAAGAAAACAAGAATGTTAACTTCCTCTTCCTATTACTTTTAACTTCTTTCTTTTTCCCCTACGAAACCCACCATTTAAAACATTCCACCTTTTTCCTTGACTTTGTCAGCTTTCTATCACTAATGGAAAAGATGAATCTATGACGAATTATTATGACGGATATAGTCTCATCTATCATAATAATAATTATTATGACAGATAAAAGGAAATCTAACATAATAAGTAAAAAACATAAATTTATTATGACAGATACAATGAACCTATCATAATAAATGAAACGTGGTGGTATAAATGTAATTATAAAAAAAATTATTATGACAGGTAAAACACTACCTAACATAATAAGTAAAGAGGGTAGATTTATTATGACAAGGTGACCTACACCAGTCATAGTAAATGAAATATAGTGACACAAAATTAATTATAATGAAAAATTATTATATTAATTGTTCAAATATTTGTCATAGTAAGTTTTAATCCCTCTTTTTCGCATTCTGGCAAGCAGTCCACCCTCAATTTTATCCTCTGGTGTTCTCATCTTCCATCATCTGCCCACGTCTTCCATTCTTACGTCTTCTTCTTCACTCGCAACAACAGCAATCCCTCGGGTGCCCTCGTCGTTCGCGTAGCCTCATTGTTGGCTTTCCATTATCGCAACAACAATCCCTAATCTATTTTGTGCGTGCTACAATAATCCATTCTCGTGTAGTAATCCCAAATCTCCAATCCATCTCCGTCACACTTGCAATCAGCACCGACGACAGAACCTCACGTGAGACTAATGGCGCTAGGGTTTTCAATCTCTCTTTTCTCATGCAAACCATACATCCACAAAGACATCCGTGTTGCAACTCCCAACCACCAACGATGACGTCGACAACTACTTGAAGCCACGCCAACGCTGACAACGCCTTCCTCTTTTTATTTATCTCTCCCGCGTGAGGGTTTCTTGCCTCCGTAACTATTGTTGCATGTTCGCTTGCCAGCCACCACGACTTCTTTCGTCGCCACCGTGCTCCACTCATAAACACCGCAAGACCTATTGGTCACAACCGGAGCTTCTTCATTCGCCAACGTTGATGCACCAATCCCGACCAATGACGTTGTACCATCCACCACGTTGTCGCTTGAAACTGTGGATGGGTTTGAGCATTGTTGATGATAGTCGCGTGGCTTCCACTTTCCCAGCAAGACTTGGTTTTTTCTCCTCCAATTTTGAATTTAATGTTCGCTTTTTCGTTTTGCTTTTTTTGCATAGGTTTTGGAATTTGTGTGTGGGCATATCTAGTGTAGAATGGAGTTATGTTGTGGTGAAACAATATGTGCAAGGAGGAAAGCAATATGATATCTGGAATATGAAAAAGAAATGCATAATTTGCAAATTACGAGAATGAAACAAGTTAAAGAATTGGATTTGATTGAGTATGTTTCTATGGATAACAAGTCTTGTGTATATTGTTAAGCAGCTATGCCGCTGGTTTTGCATCTGTAGATTCCATATTATGGAACTTAGTGAACGAAAATAAGGTAATTTGACAACTTTTTCTCTTAACTCTGCTTAGTTAATATTTACATTTACTTGTTTGTTGTTTTATACCATTAGCACTTGTTATAGATTTAATGATATCAAATGATATTCTTTGTTACAAAGATATTATAAAAATATGATCCTAATATATGTAATTATAAAGATATGATCCTTATTTATGTAAATGTAACAATTACCATCTTAGAATGTTGGTTTGGGTTTAAATTAATATTTCAAAATGAACATTTAAGGTGTTTAAATCTCACTTATATATATATATATATATATATATATATATATATGATATATATATATATATATATATATATATTCTACTTTAGCCATATCAGTAGTCATCACCCTAAATGTTGCAATAAGACAACTTCAAAATGAGGTTGCTACTAACGCAGTAAGGGGTAATCGCAACCAAATAAACTTTTCAATGGTATAGGATAATTGTGAAATTAAATTTTAGCTTAAATAGTCATTTGGTCCTAGTTTTGATCAAGTTTTTTCACTTTGGTCTTCCTTTTGAAATTCTTTTCAATTTGGTCCTACCTTTCGTTAATTTCTTTCAATTAAATCTTTTTTCTTAACTCCGTCTAAATAGTTAACGGAACAGTGGCCAGTGTGGTTCATTTATGTGACGTGGAACACTGTTCAGTGACGTGTCTGTTATTTTACTGTGCTAGAATTTTAATTTTAATTACAGAGTTTAGGATTTATAATTGGCAGAATTGGGATTAGGGATTTGTTCGTGGAATTGGGGATTTGTTCATCGAATTGGGGATTTCTTTCCAATTGGGATTTGAGATCAATTGCTGCCATCTGAATTGAATGTTTTCTTTCTATACCTAGAGAGTCCTAACCATCTACATTCAAGAATCCAAATGATCGTCACTCATGCTTTACATATAGTATGCCAAATATATTGATGTAATCTACATTAAAATAACTTATTTCAAGGTAAATCTCCAGTATCCTGTTCGCATTCTCTCTCACGTTGATTCGTTTATTTATTTTCATACTCTTTTACAATCGAAAAGGGTTCTCATTCTCTGACTAGCTTTGATCTCTATTTGGATCCGTTGAATATCATATCTGAACGAGCAATCAATCTAAACATAAGCGAACAACTTGCATTCAAATGCCAAATCAATAATAAAATAGGCGAAGTTACAGTTGCACAAGGCTTTCCTAATTACCGTCTTGATTTTGAACAATGGTAGGTTTGTGAAGATGAACCACACCCCCCCACAACTAGTAATGATTAACCATAATCTACGAACAAATCTTCAAAGATCAGTGTCAATAGTTGATGGCAACAATTGATCTCAAATCCACAATTGAAAACAAATCCCCAATTCCACGAATAAATCCCTAAACCCAATTCTGCCAATTATAAACCCCAAACTCTGTAATTAAAATTAAAATGCCAACACAGTAAAATAATAGACACGTCATTGAGCAGTGTTCCACATCACATAAACGAACCACACTGGCCACTATTTCGTTAACTATTTAGACGGAGTTAAGAAAAATGATTTAATTGAAAGAAATTAACAAAAGGTAGGACCAAAATGAAAACAATTTAAAAAATAGGACCAAAGTGAAAAAACTTGACCAAAACTACGACCAAATGACTATTTAAGCCTTAAATTTTTTTATAATCAATCATAATAAGTGTTAGAATATGTGGTTTTCATTCAATTTCTAATATCATACGTTACTTAAGCACTAATTATTAATCATTACTTTGCTTAAGTTTTGAAGACTCTTCATATGACATATTTACTAGTTAAGTTTTGAAGACTTTTCATATGGCCTATTTATGAGTGCAATTTCTAAAGACTTTTCATACAACTTATTAATTGGTTCAATTTTGAAGCCTATAAATAACATCTCCATGACTTGAAAAAGAATATATAGAAAAGCATTTAGAGAGACACACTTTGTAATATACACTTGAGTGTATTTTGGTGAGGATTCTTGTTCCCATTCACGAGCTTTGTACTCTTCTTTTCATAGTGGAACTTTGTTCGTTATCATCCTGTGGTTTTTCCTCTTACATTTAAAAGAGGTTTTCCACGTAAATTCTTGTGTGTTATTTCTCTTGCTCTCTTACTTACTTCTCTTTAATTTCCAATTGTCACGATCTTGTGCTTCCTTCCGCATGCTACGATACCATAACAATAAGAATTCATAATAAGTTTTCTCTGGACTACATTTGTTCATAAATAGTTTTAAGAAAATTAAATCTGTTTGGAACAAAGATATCAACTTTTATGTAAAAGGAGCATGTATGAAGTTGAAAGGAAAAAAAGTGATGAGGAATAAAATCACACTCATAAAAAACAGCTTAATTCTTAAGAAAAAACCTTAACAAATTTCAGCTATTATAGCTGAAATTTAATCTTAGAAACAATTGAAATCCTTAAAGTTAATATTTTTAAAACACATTACTACATTTTTAGGTTTTTCCTACCATCACTTTATTAGGTAATAATCCTATTTTGCCTTACATAATTAATTTCTTTTATTACAATTGTATCTGAAACATCTAACTAGTATGGTCAACTATTACCGGATGAATTGATACATATGCATAGACATTGGATTCATAATAGAGATACATTCTTTGTGTTTTATATGAAGATGTGCTAGTTGTAGATAATTCAAATACTTATACTATTTAACTTTATTATTTTTGTTGTAGTTGTTCAATGATTCATTCCAATTAGAAGATAGAGAGATGGAAGAAATTATAACCAAGTGGTCTTCCTTTCTTCCTTTTGAGTGTTGCTGATAACTTTTAGAAATCTTAGGCTTATAGTATTGTGCAATCTTTTGGAGAATATTTGTAAGAGTATTGTAGGTTTATGTATACAATTTCATGTTTTAAAGTTTGTTGGATAACTTAACTATATAGAATTGATTTACTTGAGAATTGTTTGTTCTGGTGATATGCAGATGAATTGAATAGAGATGAAAATGATAAAACCAAACAAAATATAAAAAGAAAATCTAACTTATGAATTGTCATAGTTACTTTAAACTTACTATGATTGGTCCAAGTATACCTCTCATAATAAATTGGACTTACTATGATAGGTTTTCGCGATGTCATAGAAAGAACGCATTTTCTATAACTCCTAAAACTATGACGCCAGAATACCTATCATAATAGGTCCTTTTTACTTGTCATAAAATATGTTTTCTGCACTAGTGTATTAAAGTTCCTCCCCTAATCATTGTCGTCCTATATCTATAAACCTAACATCTCTAAGGGAAATGCATCATTTTATTCCCATTTATTAATATCTAACAATGATATATAAAAATATATAAGAATATCTCATAATGTCTAACAATATTTAAGGATGTCTCGTAATTTCTAACTATATATAATAATATATAACAATATCCAATAATATCTCATTAGAACTAACAATATGTAAGGATATCTCATAATATATAACTATATAATAATATATAATAATTTCCAAGAATATCTCATAATATCTAACAATATATAATTATATATAACAATATCCAATATCTTTTCAATTGAATAATTATTCACCAAATCTTATTTCTAATAAAACAAATCTTTAAATTAAATAATAAATCACTTTACCTATTATAAAAAACTTTTAAATAAAATAACTCATTTGAATTAAACAATTAATAAACCATCATGAATTTTGTATATCTCCTAATTATTATAATTTTTTGATATTGCATGGAAAAGTTGGTGTACACGTCTTAAATGTGTGCTAGTACATGAGCCATGCTTGGGCGCTTAAGCACCTTATAATAGTAGTCTCTCCTAGAACTTGTAAGATATTTTTGAAGCATTATCGCTTCAGCGTTATGGCCAACACTTTGAAGTAGCTAAGTGTTGGAGTAAAGATATTCTTGGAAGGATGTTGCTCTAGGATTACATTTCACTCAATCAACCATGGTGTCATTCACAAGAAATGGATGATACCTTGTGTATATATCGATGAGGTTGCTAAAGTGATAAAAGCTTGCTCATGTGGCAATAGATCATGATAATGTTATATCATTGTTGGTTCTTCAATGATGATTTATTCTATGATACATGTTTCATTTATGATATGGTGTATAAAATGTGATACATTGTGAATAGGTAATATGGTTCATGTTGAGATACATCAGGATGCTTGCATGTCGACACATGTCCTTTTTGGGTGATCCTTCGTGCGTGAGGAATCTTCGATGAATCGCTTATATACATGTATATGATTTATACATATATGAGGTTTGCCCTTGGATAAGTGACTGTAGGAAGTCCCACATCGACTAGAGATAAGGTCAATTCACAATATATAAGTAAGTGTAATCCTTATCTTACAAGCTGGTTTGGTGTTGTTGAGTTAGGCTTAAAACTCACTTCTAACATGGTATCAAAGCCATTTTTTTTTTAAAAGAAAAGCCTATCCTAGCGAGATTTTTTGAACATTTTGTTTCACCCACTATCGGACCGCTAACGGATCACCCTATCCTAGTGAACTTTCTTGAACAGTACGTAGAGTTTAGGGTCTGTATATGTTATTGCTATAATCATTTTTTGTACGCCAACAAATCACTTTACTATAATATTTAGTATACATATTATTCTAGATGCCATTAAAAGTGAAAAGGTTTCTAAAAGATTATAATGAGTTTTTATGTTGTAACATATTTTGTACGTTTTTTAATGAGAACTTTTATAATTTGGATATATATATATATATATATATATATATATATATATATATTATATATGTTAGTGATAAATTTGGTGAGACGTAATTAACAATTGTCTTTAACCTTTTTCATACATTTTAAAATAAAACCTATCAATTACATTAATAGATATGTGTTTATATTCTTTCATCTATATATCGAATTCAAATTATAAAAAAAAAAATCATAATTCAAAAGAAGAACTCTAGTAAACCCAATGAATGTTTATCATATAATAATATAATAAAAAGTTAATATATATTATATTGTCACATTCTAAGGTTTTCTTAAATTACAAATATATTTCTTTTTTAACTATTATAATGATTTCTTATTAGAAAGTATAAATGTAATAATTTTAAAATTTAAGAGATGGGGTTTAAATGAAATAAGAAAATGTAATATATTTTTTTTTTAATTTCTAGAATACGAATGTAGTTTACTCTAAAAAGGAAAGCTAGTCATACTCGCACTCCTCTCAAAGTTAAGCGTGAAAACATATATTTAAGTTTTTGTTTTCTTTTTTTTTAAACAAACGACTAGACTTACCCTTGAATAGAATAAGGGTGATGATAGATGGAGACTCTCCTCTACGCATACACAATACTAGTAAAACTATTTTTTTTTTAAATATAAAATAATTTAAAAGCAGCTAATTACAAAAGTTAAAGTTTTAGCTTTTATTAGGTGTTAGGTAAGAGCGGAAAACTTTAATGGTGTTTATATAGAAATTTCCCATGGAATAATAGACTAACACGTCTAAGATTTCAATATAATTTCAAAACTTTACACACAAAAATGATATTATTTAAAAAAATTATTAAATACAAACATATTTTATGAACAAAAAATAACTAATTATTAAAAAATTTAGACATGTTATTAATATTTAAAATAGTCTCTATTATTAATAAAAATATTAAATTTATTTATGAATTAAATTCTAAATTGATCTTTACCATTAGTTAATCATGTTTTAATTACTTATTGTTATTAAATTTAGACACTAATTCAAAAGAACAAATCTCAGTAGTCAATATTAAAAATTAATTTAGAATTTATTTCACAAATTAATTATAATATTTTATTTATAATAGAGATAATATTAGATACTAATAATTTTTTATTTGTAAAATAATAAATAACTTAGTCAATAATATATATATTAATTTAGTCTGTAAAATTAGTTTTAATGACTTTTTATCATATTACTATTAATTATTTTTATTTAAAATAGTTTGGTAAAACAACTTAGAATTAGCCATTTTAATTTTGATTTCCTTTTCCTTTTAAATATATGGATTTGATGCCTGATTTTATTTTAACTAAAGACAATTGTTAAAATTTAATTGTTTAAAAATCATTTTCATTTTGATAGAGTGGGAGATTTAAAAGTGATTTGTTTAGCTTGAGAAAATTTGTAGAGTGCCCCAAAAATAGATTAAGATTAGTTAGAAGGAGTAAGAAGAGGTGTAGAATAGTCCAAGAAGAGGCTGCAAATCAACATGCTCCTACCACAGGCCCCTACAACATTAACATCCATCACCTCTATTCCTAAGGGTCCAGTCTTATTCATAGGCTACTCTACATATCAATGTGTCTTTGCATGTGCCCCAAACACTCCGTCTTCATTCGCTGGATTGGATTCTCATAAATAACGCACAATGCCTTTCCAAAATCAAAAACCATAGGAATCAGGTTTGGTTAATTAGATGAGGTAAACCCTGAGAAGTTAGAGATATGGACAGAAGAGAGAAAAAGTAAAATGGTGGTGGGGAAAAGAAGTGGTTGTTCTTTGTGTTTGTTCTATGTGTTTGTATAATTGGTGCGCTACAGCATCCACGTATACTTGCAACTTCAAAATTTGGGGCATGTGATTCCACCCTCTGGCCTATGTACGCGTATTTTAATGTTTAGTCAAAATCAAGTGAAAGGAAGAAGTGCACGCCTAGTAAGGATTAATGTCTGTCTGTAAAGCTGTACACTAGGTTTTGTTTTTTATATCACTTATAGAATACACATTTTCATCTACCCTAAATTAACCATATATGCATACGATCATGAGGTTTCAGAATACATATATGCACAACGCTGCCTACCTTAGTTTGGGACCATTACATTACAGTGTGTTGAGAATTTAAGTGTAAGTTTAAGTCTCATATCAAGTGAAAATGAAAAAAAAATTAAGACCCATAAACTTACTATTTTAAAATTTTCGATTTCAATATCTTATTTGAGTTGACAAACAAGTCTCTCTCCAGATAAATACTCTCTATATTCAGATTTGTTGTATTTTGCAATGAAGCACTACATGATTCTTTTATAGGCCTCTGAACATGACTCTTCAACTACATTTATTAAATATAACCACTACCTAACTCATAATTAATGAACTATATTGCATGCTTAATCAATACTAGATTCACTCTCAACCTTTTGCAATCTCCTAGACAATTAATATACAACTTCCAATTACACACATTTAAGTTTACCTAACAAAACTTACTGTTTTAAAATTTTCGATTTCAATATCTTATTTTAGCTGAACTTAGATCTCGTTAGTTTTATATCTCTCGGTACAATTATTTACTTGATGAGAATGAAAGTAGTGAGAACAATTGTTATTATATATGTATTATGTGATCATAATCATTTTCTGTTACTACTGTACTTTGGTAATTGCAACAAGGAAACATAATTGCACTAGCTAGTTGTGCTTTGATCTTCAGTCAACCATGCTGCTTTGCTGGGAATTCACTAATACTAATCATGACAGTTCTCAATAAAGTATATAGTGGCCAAACAACAACTTTCAGGTACCATATGTAACATGATTTTCACATTTTAAAAATAAAAGCCATTCCGTTTGTGTTTAAGCTTATCTCCCATCAAATGGCTGTTTGTGATTGTAATCTTTGCTTTTTTTGTTAGTTACAAGGTCAGTTTTCACTGACATTTCATTTTTATATTATTTCACCGAACTTTCTGTGCTTTTTCTTCTTTATAGAGAAAATTAAGGTACCATGATTTCCACATTTTTTTGGTTAGTAACCAGGTCAGTTTTCATTGACATCGCAACCTTTTACTTTTTCAACTTCATAGAAAGAAAGAGTGGGAGAATAAAAAATGTCATTCATCACTTTTAATTATACAGTACTACTACAGTCTATCTGTTTGTTATCTGTTGAACACTGAAAGAATAATGGCACATAATCTTAAGCAGTCATTGGGAATCTATTTTGGGAAAAAGGGTCAGTTTCAGAACAGAGGACTTACTTTTTACATTATAAAACAAAAAAAAAAAATGGTCAATTAACAGCACATAATTGGGTTTTATGACTGAAGGTTTTCTTTTTGTATGTTAAGTCCCAAATACTCCAAATTGACCATAGAGCCCAGGTTCTCGAAAAGTTTGGACCAACTTCAAAAATAGGATAATAAAAATATATATAATTCCACCTCCATCATACCTTATTTTTTTCAAATCCCTTACTTTCTCTTTTATCATATTGCTTATTACAATTTTTATGTATTTATATATATCCTTTTTCCTTCTACTCTATCTTTCTACCATCCAAATCCATCTCACAACAAAGATGAGGATGGGGTATATAATTCATGGATACCAAATACGTGTTACAGGTATGAAAGTATACAGGTTCGTGATTCGTGTAGGTGTATAATTTATCACTTTTAACATTATTATAACAAAACTTTATCCTAAAGAAAACCTGAATTGTTTAAAATAAACTTAAATGAATTAAGTGTCGTAAGTACTTAATGAATTAGCCATTAGTCGTGGATAATTAATGTATTAGTTGTTTATGTTCTGAGTACAACGAAGAGAAAAATAATCTATAAATTATATCGTGAATTATATAAATCAACCACAATAACAAAAAGTGAATCAAGTTTTTTCACTAGAAAGTTGTTTTCTATATAAATGCGATAGAGTAAATCCTGTTCCATCAGTGTTCCCTTTTGTAAAAATGAGAAGACTCTTGTAAATGCCTAATGTAGAAACTTTTTCATGGTGAATTCTTGCTCGTTAGTCATAAGCATAGTTCTTTCGAAAAATCGAAAGTAACTTTTGGCCAAACGAATTACTCATCTGCTAAGGTGTTCAGTTCTACAACATCTGGGTAAGTATATGCAATAAGTACAAGAATAAGAGAGAGAAGTATAGAATCTTATTTTATTTTTGAACAACTTAATGCTGGAAAACCCACTCTATTCATTCAAACAGTAAACTCCACCAAAATGCAACAGCATTTCAAATGAGAATGCCTATTTCTTCTCTTACAAGGTTTTCTCAACACTCACTTGCGCTAACACATTCTTGTGGTGGAAAGTATAGCTATTCTTTAACTCCCAGCAAGTGCAATTTTGTAGCGAATTGAGAACAAATCCTGCTATCATCTGAGCCATTCTTTGAACTACACTGCTGCTGAGACTGTTTGCAATGAGCAATTGCTCCCTCGACTGAACTTTCCAACTCATAATTTGCACTGATGCTCCTCTTGAAAAGTTGCAAATCATAGTACCCAGCTGAGCTGAGAGAAAAAGATGAAGATGAAGAAGAAGACCCAGATGAAGATGTGGACAAAGATGAAGCCTTGGTGGCACAATGTCGATGAGCAACCCCAGAGAAAGACCTCCTGTGGTCACAGAAATCATCTTCAACTTCAAGCATCTCTCTTTTAAGGGTCTTCATCACAGCACAAGTTACCTGGTGCTGCTTGTTATCATACAAACTCTCAAATGGGCTTCTCCTACCAACCTTCATGTACTTGTTCTGACACTCTTTGCACTTGAATGGTGTTTTCTCTGCTCCCATGTTGCTTGCAGCACTGGCACAGAACTTGTCTGAGCAACCAGATTTGCTGAACAAAGTTTTCAGATAAGCTCTTGAGGCCTTGAGTCTCTGACCGAGCAAGAACTGCTTCATCTGTTTCAGTTTCTTGGGCCAAGACTTCTTGGGAAGATCACCGATTAGGTTGTTCATGTCAGAAAACAACCCAAGTGGATATTCAGCTGGGATCACATCACTGCTAACTCGGCGTGATTCTGAAGGTGAGATGTTGGATTCAGTGGTGATGGGAAAAGTTCTGCGTTCCAACGCCGAATCTGTTTTCACATACTCAAAGTTGGCATTGGAGTTTTCTATGAGCTTTTGAACCATTTGCAAACGAGGGGGAAGGTGAAGAGGAAGGAGTTTTCCCTTGTAGAAGAGATCATCTGCTGGAGAAGTTGATGACTCTTTCTCACTCATCTGGAATTCAAACTCTCTATTGGATGGTGGAGAACTGAGGGAGTATGAGAAGAAGTTGGGGGAGGAACACAGTTCCATGTCAATGTAGTCATCGTCGACATGAACCAAAGTAACTTGTTTTGTGGCCATTTCATGTGACTCTGTTGTGATGATGGTTTTCTCTATTGGTGTCTGTCAGAGTATGGAGATAGATGCCTATGGGAAATTGAGCTTCCGCAAGGAAAGAGGGCAGGGTATTCTATAAAAAGTGGTGATGTTGCCAAAATACAAAACATATTTTATTCATTTCTTTATTATATTTATAACATTTTAATCTTATCACCTTTGTCTTCACTTTACTCTTCTACAGTTTCAAATAAATACATCTACGTTAATAAAAAAACTGTGTGCTTTTAACTTATGTATATGCATGCTACTTTTCAAGCATGAAATGAAGCTATTATTTTATCTTTCCTTACTAATTTACAATTCCCCCCGTTTTTTTGAATCCAAGTGTATAAAAAAATATTGGCTCCCAGAACATGCATAACAGTGAATGATCCAGAATATTCGAAAAAGTCCTAAGGGGATTCAAAATTTGTGGTCCTATGTTATGCAGAGATATTGTTGGTCAGTGGGTGTAGTCATGGGATGAAGGATTTCATTTTTATATTTTTTTTTTCTCCAAGTTTAATAATTGTGTTTTTCCAGTTTAAAATTGTTTACAGAATCATATACCAAATCATCTAAACATGGCTTTTGAGTAAATTCTATGAAACCAATTAATTTTCTATGCTTAACCATTTTTTATTAGATGTCTTTGATCAATGCATAAAATGTTTTCTCATTATATTTTTTATCTCTTTTTTCTTCCATTATGTATATACCCCAAGGCACTACGAATGCACCGTAGAAAGAGATGCTGCAATCTGCATCAATATCTGTCAAAGTAGTAATAAAAGAGAGCAATGATGATCCTTGAAAGTACCCTGGTTGCTTTCATTATTCTTTTTCTTTTCCCTTTTCTGCCATTTCTCCTTTGTGCACAAGTTCAATCTTCTTACCTTTCCCATGATAGATTTGGTTTGGTTTATTGAGTTCTAACAATAACTTTTAGAGTAGATAGCTAAGGGAAGTTCCACTTAAGCTTCACATGAGCATTCAAATTCAGTCTCTATGAATCATCCGTAATTAGTGGTTAACATAATTGGTCCATGCCATGTGTTAGATGAACACATTCATTCTTCTATTGTCCTGTTCCATTTGAGTTTGATACATCAAAGTACAAGAAGAGAATCTGCAACTCAAAGGAAGATGTTGACACTGACCTTGTTTTTATTGAAAGTTTCAATGTAACACACTAAACCTTCCAATTGGTTCCATGACAAAGAAAGTATGAATGGCATGATTTATATACTAGATTGAATCTGATGAGGAAGCAGGTACATAGGGAGGTCTCAATGAAATGAATCTAGTAATCTACATCCCTGTCTTGCATACATATCCTTATCTTCTTAGACATGATTAAGGGTACTTGGCCGGCACAATACGTGTATGAGAGAGGCCTTAATGCATAATTGTTAAGTAAGACACTACAGTGTGATACTATAGTATAAAAATGAATGAACTTTGTAATGGTTAAGTTAAATGTTTGACTTGAAAGGTAAGTGGAACATGGTTTGTCAATTTCTTCGTTCATTAGCCAATGGACTCCCCAAGGCATCATTTTTTTTTTTTTTCTCTTTTCTAGAAGTTAAGAGTTCTGCAATTTGCACATTCGATAAGGATAAAAAAAATCGTGAAGGGAATTTGTTTTTCTCGTTTACCTTTTTATGCCTAATCTATAACTGACCAATTCTACATTATTCATCCCTGTGGGAGGCCCCATTCAAGTTTCTTTCTCAAATGGCTTATGGGCAATAATTCACCTTCATGGTAAGTGATGTGCTCATTTGACCAGGTCAAGATGTAAGATATTTTTAATCTTTTCACCTTTGGCTCTTCGCATGTGTTATATTACGGATTTGGGGATTCAAACTTTGAGGTTTGACCTCAAAGAAATACAAATATGAAAACATTGGGAAGTGACAAGTAGGATCCTATAACCTATAGCATTGGACTAAGAAATGGTGAAGCATAAGTTCATAATCATAACCCTCTCTCCAAAGCCAAAAGGACTAGCGTTGGTTTCGAGATTGAGAGGGGAAAAAGCCACTACCAATGCTCGAGGGCAGTTGTTTCTGTCTCCCTTTGTCTGTCTCAAACAGATTCCCCAACCCAAGTTGAGTTTAAGTAAAACTCTCACAAAGAAAGAATGTTGCTTTCATTCTGTTTTCAACACCTTTTTTTTACTAGTCTGATATGATGAGTTGTTCTACAAAACAAGGCCCACAAAAACAATAAAAAGTTAAAAACTCATGACATCATATGATTGTTAGTTTGTTAGGGATGTAGTAATGGAAAGTTTCTTCCACCCCCATGTAAGAATTTATCAATTAATAAAGAGAGTTAAAGCATAACACAGTTTATATATACCAGGAAGGTAAATAGCAAGTGCAGTTTATAGCAAATTTAAGGGAAGGAAAAAGAAAAGCCTGCTGGTTTCAGACTCTTTTCTTTAGTCATCACTAAAGGACTAGAAAAATGTCAGTGCCACATCACGTGCTTCTTATGAAACTACGTTCACATGATCACTTTTCCAGAACCACCCTTTTATTTTAAAGCTCATTGGGTAATTGTGAGAGAAATAATGGGCCACATAGCAAGAATGGCAGTAGCCGGATTGAGTGGAGAGTGTCATTGCAGAGATAAAGGCTCCTTCCTCCTTTCTTCCACCCTTTCAGGTGAGCCCAAATGGTCTCAACCTTATCTTTTTCCTTTTACTTTTAATCCATGAAAAGGTTATTTTACTTTTCATAATTGGCTTTCATGATGACCCAGAAATGCATGCAAGTTATTCGTTTGCAGGGTAAGTGAACAATAGTACTACTACCACTGGTGTCCGCCGGAAGGAGAAAAAGGAAAGGAAAGAAATTTTAGTACCATTCTACCACAACAAATGTCCCCTGCACTTTGAATCAACAATCATTTAACTGAAAACAGAATCATATCAATAAAAGAAATAGAATCAACGAAACCCATCAAATCAATTTAAACTAACTTGTAAAGTGATAATTATACTCTATTTATATATTATAAACTCGATTTATCTTCGATTGATGTGAATATCTAAGAGTGTTAAATTTGAATCCTATTTAACGAGCTATATCCACCAAAAAATAGTTCTTTCTGTCAGGTTTTATTACAATTAGACATTTCACTTGAAAGATCCGGTGGACCAAATAAATGAAGGTAATTGTAGCCGTATTTGTATTGTACAAGACCCAAAATCCTCAAAACCATCCAGGACTAGGTACAAAACAGCTTGTCACTCTTGTGAGTTATGTTATAAAAACGAATTTTCTCACTGACAAAAATGTTACACAAACAAGGGTTATCTAAGAAAGTTACATGGTTGAATATATCTATCTACATTTCATCAACGATGAATATGATACAAATACAACTATTGGTGTACCAAAGCTGTTTCATTTACATCTGTTGAGTGAACTACTGAGTTATCTGAGTAGCGGAGTAAGCCAAAATCACAGCACAATGTTGCCAAGACACAGCACAATGTTGCCTTTTCATTTACATTCTCTTTACAACATCAGTGGTTGATATTTTTACATTCAACTCCTGGAGTGACGATCTTTGTCAAGATCATCAAACTCCCATTCACTTATCTCTTCTGATGAGTCATCTTCACTTAATTTGTCAAGTTCTATTTCTATCTGTGATCTTCCAGGCAGTGAGAAAGAGTGTCTCGTTCCATTTTGCTTTGGTTTTTTAGCCGAGGGAGGAGAAGGGGTTCTGGAGATTATTTGACTTGATGGTGTTTCTGACCTTTCAGTTGGAATCTCAAGTTCCAGTTTTGGCCTCTCAATAGATTCAAATTCCTCTTTTATTTTCTCAATATCATCAAACAGTTGTGTCACCTTGTCGCTGTCTTTTCTATATCAAAATTGTAAATGTAAAGGGAAGAAACACTTGTATGTGTATATTAATATAAAAAAAAAAAAAAAAAAAAGAGGCCAGGGAAGAAAGAGAGAAAGACACAAAATACCTGAAAATGCCTTCCTTTTGAATGTGAAACTGCTTGTTCATGGTGTCCACTACATTCAGAATGGCCAAAAACTAACAAGTAGAATAAGAAATAAGCAATTTGTATAAGGCTACAAAATCTGGCACAACACTTTGACTGAATTTATCTTCTAAGTGAGGCCTGATTGATTTTCACTTCACATCATGATATAAATCATCACTGAAAGAAAAATACCTTGGTTTCAATATCCAAGTATTCTTCTTCAAGCCTTTTCCTTGGATTTGCTAATTTCAAACCTTCATTGGTTGTCATTGATGACATTGCTAACCTGATATAAAAATCAATAGTTGGATGCATGGTTTTTAAACAATAGACAATTCAGAGAGGCAGGACCCCATACCCTGGTTTGAATCTTAAACTATCCACAAGTATTCTTATTTGAGTAACATACGAACCCAATTTTCCCTGACATATAGCAAGCCAGTGTCAGAAGATTAGGAAAATGCAATATGATGAAGATATTGATCAATCTAGGATGATTTGTTACCTTGTAATAACGCAGAAGATGAACCACCAAATTCGCAAAATGATAACCATATCTCTCCAGTTCAGCACTTTGATATGCAATAAAAAAAAAGAAAAAAAAAAAGACAATACGAATATCAGTAAATGAAAAATGCACTTCAAAACACATTAGAGAAACTACCATGCCTAAAGCGATTTGCATAATAACTTGAAATTTGTAATATGTCAACATTTATCTGATATGGCCTATGGGATTAAACTACAGGACATACTTGACCTGCTCATCCTTTCTCTTTGTGACTGAAGTTTGGAAGACCCATGTGCTCTCTAGAAACTTGATCCATGTATCAACAACATTAGCTTCCACTGTATATGAAGTAATGGCTCGCAGCATCTCCTCTTCCTAATATCGGAAAACTTCATGACAATAATACAAATAACAAAATGCATAACATCATACTATTAATTTTAGGCTCTTTTCTTGTCTTTTTTCTTAATCATTCATTTTTTTTTTATATTCAATTTGGTCTCTTGTTTTTTAATAACACAATTCGAGATGTAACAGAAAATGAGACATAAAAGAAACTGTTTTCAATTGTGAGAAACTTCTTACTCTACAACAAGTACAAGTTGTTTCTCACATAGAAGCCTATTGACATAAATAAGAGAGTGTTGTCCTCATAACTTAATAAATCTCCTGTACACTAATGTGCCCCTTAAACTCAATGGGCTGAAAATTAGCGACAGATTCAACAACATTGAGTTTGCAGAAAAATAAGCCGAGTAGAAGAAGAAAGGGGTTTAGCAAGAGCATTAATTCATTGATCTACAATAGAAATATAATAAACTTGAAGCTTCTTAGCTAAAACTTACTCTCTTACAAAGAATATATCAATTTTCATATGTTTAGCTTTGAAGAACTAGATTATGAGTAACTACCGAAACACTTTGATTATCAAAGTACAATGCTCACTACTAGAAATTCTCATATTACATGGGATTTTTCTTGCAAATTTGTTAAAAGAGTTTGCAAGAAAAGACTTTTTTCTGCTATTTTTTCTAAGATTTTTAATTGGCAGTAATTTCTTCATAGGTAATCATTTCCTACAAAATTATAAAATTTGCAAGTATTTCCTACAAAATTTGTTGTGAAAAGTGTTTTATACAAAATATTTTGCAAGAAAATTGGTAGCAATTTCTTGCAAATTTATTTTCACAACAAAATTTGTAAGTATTTCCTACGAAAAAATTTTAAAAACAAAATTGGCAGGAAATATGAATTTTTTTAGTAGTGGCTGGAATGAGACAAGAAACTATTAATTTAGTTAAGTGTTTGAATCCAGGTAATTCAATAGTAGTGTGATTAAGACAACGATATGGACCTTTCATGGATGCTTTAGAAACAATGAGTTGTTTCTAGAACCACCAAGAGACTAGGCTTGCACCGAAATCATTTACCTGAGCTGAAGCAGTGATCATTAGGATCATAGGCCTAATCAAGATCACAAAGAGTTTTTCGGGAAAATGGTTGTGAAGAAGGAGCAACTTGAAAACCTAAACATGATGAATAGACTCCTTTAAGTATCTCAAAATATGCTTACTAGACATCCAATGACAATCCATAGGATTTGTGACAAAATGAAAACATTATTTATAGAATAACTCTACTTTGGTCATCGATAACATATTTGGAGCACCGACAATTCTATAAAGAGTATGATTATTAAAAAAGAAAACAAAATCTGAGCCACCGTAAGTGAGTTCAAAATGAGCTATCATAGGGGAAACAAAATTGAGCTACAACCATCATAGAATGTGATTTTTCATCTACTTTTTCCTCTTAGATATCAAAATTTTTCAAGAGATATGTGTTATAAAATAAAAAATGGTAAAGGTTGTAAAACTAGAGAAAAAATAGAGAAAGTTTTTCTTGTGAAGATACACAATGGAAGAAGGGATTGGACGACCAAGTGTATTTACACATAAAATCTTTCTCTCTTTTTAAAATGTCCAAACCCTCTGACACCCAGCTAGGGTGTTACACTCCTTCCATTTTACAAGTATAGTAGGAACGATGACTCTAAATGCACCACTTGTTGGTTTTTTGAGTTTTTGAAAATATAAGAGATATATTAAGTGGATGAAGCTTTCCTTTATTTTATATATATATATATATTGATATATACATATATATATATATATATATATATATATATATTGATGGGTTTATATATATTTTCACATATATGGGTTATGGTTATGATCATTGAGAGATTGTAGTTCCATATGGTTATATGATATTAGTCTTACACATATAAGACATTTGGCACCACTTTAACCCCAAAACCTTAAGGTAATGGTGTTATGGGTTTTTATTCTTATATAGTGTTTAATTTTGTCTATTTTATCCAATGTGGGACTTTGACTCACACTTGGACTATTCCCAACATATATAT
>Ga0214545_1001298_pt1 | contig 46155 bp, 23 predicted proteins | sample CNSS4metaG_FD_160064 | JGI IMG/M metagenome (GOLD analysis project Ga0214545, IMG submission 160064) | Root nodule microbial communities from cowpea collected in UCLA plant growth center, Los Angeles, California, USA - CNSS4 | ecosystem: Host-associated > Plants > Roots > Nodule | place: USA... | reverse complement strand
TTTTTTTTACGTGTCAAACATCATTGATGCAAGTATTTTAGTTATTTACACTGTTTGACACGTTCTCACTTCAATATCTGTTAGGAAATGTGTTTTACATGTAAACAATAATTAATGTAATTAGGTTGAAAGGACTGTATTAATTCATTTTTAAAGTTTAGGGACCAAAATGTATTAAAGTTTCGAACAAGGACGAATCTCAATATTGTGTCAAAATTTAGGGACTAAAAACATATTTAACCCCAAATAAATATACAAATGTAAAACTAAAAAAAATGTTGTCAAGAATTCGTTAATCAAATATACAAATGTAAAACTAAAAACATATTAATAGGACGAGTACGCGTATCATAATGTACCCGTACCTGCTAAACTCATATTAACACGTTTATTTTGAATGCATTATTTTTTATCAATTATTTTTAAAATATAACCTCCATTTTTTCTTTAAATTGTCATTTAACACTATTTAATATTTACTTCTATAATTTTATTTGGACGTGTGTGAATTTGAACTTATTTTGGACTTTGTTTGAAATTTATGACAATAATATATTGTATTTTATTTGAGTTTATTGTTAAAATATGTTGTTATATTTTTATATTTATTTTTGTAAATACCCATAGATATCCACAAATATCTTCATATATTAAAAAATATATGGGTATCCGCATAACAAATACCCGTATATATAAGGACAAGTACGTGACATATAATTATCCAACATGTAGGATACAAATGACTTACTACTCTTACGTACCCTTCCCACCCTTCGACATTCTATTCACAAGAATAAAAACTTTTGACAGTATTGTTAGCTATGATGCACTGATATTTCAACTTGGGTCAAGTATTTGTATCCGACACGTATCGTGTTGGATACTTTTGGATACTTTAGGATACTTTAACGATATTTATTAATGAAGTATCTAATTTATAAAGTAGTAGTACACTATAATAAAATCTTTGAATAATGACCAATTTTATTAGCGACAAAAAATAATTAGTTACTATATAATGACCAAATTGACAATTAAAATAGTTCCAAAAAATTATAATCAGTCTCTAAATTGATAATTAAAATAGTTTCAATGATGAATTGGTTTTTAAATTGGTCACTAACATTAACTACAAGGTTTTGACTACCAAAATAATTGATCTCTAATTAAAAAATTTGGATTCACACATTAACAATCATATATTTATTATGTTTGTAAGAATTATTGTACACTTTTCATTATTCATATATCACGTATCTATCACGTATCATATCCTATTATTTTAATTTTAAAAATAAACGTATCGACGTATAAAATACGTGTCGTATCCGATACACTTATCGGTGCATCATAGATTGTTAGTAATGAATAGCTCATTTATTATAAAATTCTTTCCACGTTAGTTATTCTTGTATATATTAAATCGGTCCATTTCTTTTATTAAGAGTCGATTAAAATAATTTTTTATATAGGATTATGTTTGATTTTTTATTTAATTTAAATAAATTTAAAACTTAAGAGAGATGAAATTGAAGAAATATTGTACTAATATTCAAAACTCAGGAGATTTCAAACAAACAAAATTTAAGCCTATAGTTAATCAATTTAAAAAATATACATTTTTCAAGATATAAAATATATATTAACAACATATTAAAAATATAAATTTTTAAGCTAACAGGAACGTAGAAGCGTAGAAGGTAGGAATCGCAATAATGGAAGAGTGCTGTAGCAATGCAAAATGCGTTTTGGAAGAAAGAAAACGCGTGCTACAACAATGTTACCAGAATGTAAAACCTTGACAGAAATACAAAAAATGCATGTATTAGAAAGAACTTAACTAGCCTTAACGAAATAGAGAAAAGAGATGAGGGACAAATAACGAACTTCACAAGTGAGCTCACGGTAGAGATGGAATAGGATGATGGAAATAGAGGAAGAATGGCGATTGCAGCAGTGACAAAATGGAACCTTACAAGTGAAGTAGTGGTGGAAATGGAACAAGAATGAAGCAAGAATAGTAGAAATACAGGAAGAATGGAGAAAGAACGTGAGTTCACAATGGCGTTGAAGAGAAAAGGGAAATGATAGTTTAACAAATGTTTGATTAAATTATTTTTTTTCCTCTATTTGTTATGAAATTTCAGTTTGGTGTTCAAATCTTTTGTTGTCTCAATTTGGTCATCATTTTCTTAAAAATGACTCAATTTGGTCCTTACCGTTAACTTTGACCAGACGATATTAAAGTTAACGTCACATGTCCATTTATGGTTTTTTTTTGAATTTTTTTTTGAATTTTTGAATTTTTTTTTGAATCTTTTTGAATTTTTTTTAATTTTTGACACGTGTTACTTCACAGTTGTGTCACGTGTCAAAGTGACTTAATTTGGTCCCTATATTTGTTTTTAGTCTCAATTTTTGTAAAAAATGGAGCAATATTGTCTTTCCTTAAATTGACACTAAATTTACTATTTTATAAGTTTTATGGTGATATTCTTACTAAAATTAACATTTTTATTAAATATTTCTATAAATATTTTAAATTAACTTTAAATTCTACGCAAAACATTAGACTTTGATTTTGTTTTGAACTTGAAATTTAGTTCCTAAACTTATGTATGACAAGTTATTTGATTTTTAATCTTTACTAAGTTTGTATAATATGATACACTTGATGCTTTTATATATGATGACAAAATTGTTAATTTTTGAAATTAAGTTTGGAATTTAACTTTGTTTAATAATAAACTAAAAAAAAACTTATTTAAAAATATTTCTACAAATATTTAATAAAAATGTAAATTTTATTAAGAATATCATCATAACTTGTATACAAAGATTAAATTGAGTTTCAATCTAAGAAGGGACAATATTGCTTCATTTTTACAAAAATTGGAACTAAATTGAAACTAAAAACAAATATAGGGACCAAATTGAGTCACTTTGACATGTGGCACAACTGTGAAGTGACACGTGTTAAAAATTAAAAAAAAATTTAAAAATTTAATTTTGTTTTTAAAAAAAAATTCAAAAAATATTAAAAAAATTCAAAAAAACCAGAAATTGACACATGACGTTGACTTTAACACCGTTTGGTCAAAGTTAACGGTGAGGACCAAATTGAGTCATTTTTAAGAAAATGAGGACCAAATTGAGACAACAAAAAACTTGAGGACCAAACTGAAATTTTATGACAAATAAAGGGACCAAAAGAGTAATTTAACCTAAATTTTTGTTTGACAAACATCCATTTTTGGTAAAAAAAAAATTCTAAAACTTTATTACTTGCAACTTTCAAAATAAGGAAAATGATATAGTATCCACTTTTTGATGTCTTCATGTTCAACAAGGAAGTCACCAAGATGACCAAACAAGTTGAGTTCTCACAACACATCCTTTTTGTCAGTTCAGTACCTACATAAAAAAATAGTTTTTGTTGAAGCCAAATTAGATTGTACCTTGAGATCATTTGTGCTCAACTATAACTAACATGGGTAACCAATGTGCAAATAATAGACCATGGTTCGTAGTTATGAACTCTTAACTAAGCACATATTTGGATTTACAGTTTACTCAGTAAACCAATGAATGAATATTATCACTGCTCAACTATAACTAACATAGATATCTAATGTGTAATGTGTAAATCATAGAGCAAGTGTTCGCAATAATTATATCTTAAGTGTGGGTTTAAAGTTTACTCAATAAGTTAACAAATGCAAAATCACTCATTCTCCACTATAACTACTAGGGATATCTAATGCGCAAATCATACAACATGGGTTCGCAGATATTAAGTCTTAAGTAACACATATGTGGGTTTACAGTTTACTGACTTAATCCAAAAAAAATATAAGTGGAAACATTTCAGAAACAACAACAACCAAAATAAGAACACAGAATCTTAATCGTACCATCAACAACTCACATTCAAAACAAAAACTCCTCTTCGTTCTTGCTTTTTAAACAAAAAATAATCACAAGCAATACGCAAAAATAAATACAACTTACCACCACGCACCTTTCGAAGAAGCGATCCCGATTAGATTCCACCATAAGGACGAAACCCACAAACTTACACCACTACAATGATGATGACACTACAAACAACAATAGAAATCCCCCATTTCCACCCCAATGGATACGAACGTCGACCCGTCGAAACTTTCGTCCAATGGGTAAACCCACACTATTGCAACGAAGAAGAAGAAGAAGGGTTTTTAGAAAAATAGGGGTTGAAGATGAAGAATGGCGATTGAAGACGGACATCAATGGTTGAAGACGACGAACAAGATGCTTTTTAGTTCAACCATTTGCACTTCCGCTTTCTATTTTTTCTCCTCTAATTTCCACCCCACTTTTTATTTTTTTTCCTCCTGCTTTCTTCCAAAAAAACGTGAAAATTGAAAAAAATTGAAAAACAGATACCATGTCACATTATGAAATAAATTGTTAAAAAATGGATGTTACTATATATTTTTTATTAACGTTTGGCAAGTGAACCAATCGTTAACGTAGTAATAAAATATCGTCATCTAGGATTGATTTGTTGAATACTAGATTCCTAATTTACATAATTTTGAGAAAATGCGAATCAATATAATTGCAAGCATAAAATTTATAATAAAAACTTTAATAAGAGAAGAATCGTTACAGGATTGATTTTGTACTTTTTCCTATAAAATTCTACTCATTTTCAATTGATGCAAGTAATGTAATCATCTACTTGAGTTTACTGAGAGCTGTTTTACCCCTAATCCCTTAGTAGGTAAAATCTATTTATTGAATTTGAACCCCCAATTCCTTAGGTCAGTTTACAAAAATTCAATAAAATCATGAAAATCAATAATCATCTCTATTGCAAACTAATTAGATATGCCCAATTTCCCAATTGTGACATAATCTAACTTGTCTTGTTTATAATCGCAAGCAATCCCCAATTTCCCAATTGTGAAATTGCTCATAAATAAACGATAAAACCATAAACAGAGCACTGAGATGAAGAACATTAACAAACATCAAATGTAAAGAGTAGAACCTATAATCCAAAGTCGTACATCAATCCTCCAACAAAAAGAAATTAATTCTGCATAATGAAAAGAATAAACTCCAAACGGTAGCCAAAACAACAGACCAAGTCGAGAGGAAGGAGAAGAAGTTTTTTTTTTCGAGAACGCTCCCCTCTTATCTTTTTCCATGTTCTCTCCTTTGCTGAGGTAATTTTCTCTCTCCTCTAACCGTTTCCCCCTATCTCTCCTCTTTATATTTTCTTTTCCTTTTAAATCTTTATCAATCCACGTAATCTTTAAATTTCTCGCTGGAAATTCCACAGGTTGTGGAAAAATCCACAGGCCACCTGTGGAACACACTGTTTTTGCGCATGATCTCCTGAAACAAACTCCACAAGTCGTGGAAAAATCCACCAGGCACCTGTTGAACAAACTGTTTTGAAACTCACATCTTTGAAGCCAAATCCACAAGTCGTGGAAGATTCCACCGGACACTTGTGCTATTTTGTGTCTAACTTACTCCCTTCATACCTGTTTACACCAACAACACACCTATCCAAATGTATTGAATAGAGAAACATTACAAAATTCTTGAGAAACATTTTGAGAAACTGCCTTTTTGAGATTTACAGAGTTCTTGTGCATTCTTGTGAGATCATTCAAGTAAAGATTCAAGAAGATCGATAGTGGATTCAACCTTGGTGGGTCAAGCTTGGACCTAGGAATCAAGTGACAAATTTGCACAACTACTACGTGTATTCGTTCCTTGTTTCTTTTCTATTGTATTTCTGATTACAGTTGATGCATTGTGTAAAGTGAAGGTCTAGGTGCAATTGTGTGGATGCATTACTCCTAAGGGGAGTTCTTGATTTGTAGATCAAGCTCCTTAGTCTTTAGGGTTTTGAATTATATAGATGCTCTTGTAATTCTTGAATCTCTATTGATTTAGTGGAATCCTCCTAAGTGGGTTACTTAGGAGAAGACTGGATATAGATTCATCTTGAATTGAACCAATATAAATTGGTGTGTTCTTTGTTTCTCTCTTCTCTTACACCTTTCTTGATTATTTTATACAGTCTATTAACACAGCACTACAGAACTGGTAATTTGGGTTACAAAGGTTAAAGAAACTTTCAATATTCAATTAAAATAAGTGAAAGATTCAATAACCAGTTTAGATCCCTTTCTTGGTTGAGTTATATTAGACAGATCTATTTTAACAATATCCATAAATGAAACATTCCCTAAAATATTGAAAAATTGCAACGCCAAAAAGCCAGATACATTATTACTCGTATGCTTAATTGATTTATTCTCATTCATACGATCCTTAATTTGAAAAACAGTATAAACAAAAGCAATTGGAACCTCCAACGTATTATAATTTTTCATCCTCTAAATCATCTAAATAATTACACTAACGATAATTACTTTAATCACTATAAAAATAAGTACAAAGAGACTTCATAAACTGAATAATAAAATCTAAAGAGAAAAACATCAAATTGAGTTACCTCATCCATTAATAAAGTTCAAACAAAACTTAATAGAATTAAAGTTTGTACTTAGACTGTAATATTTATTATTAGTTCGTACTGTTTACCTTAAAATAAATATTTAATATGATATATTTTAATTGTTAATTTTACATGTAAGATTGTGCAACATAAATATATAGTTATAAATGTTGTTATAAATCATTAAAAGATCTTATGAATTATTTTAAAATTTAGAGGAAAATTGGTTTCGTACCACTATTAGAATCTAAGAAAAGCAAGGATTGAAATTGAGACTTTTCTTATGTTATAAATCCCTTTTGAACTTTATTGATAAAAAAAAATTATAATTTTTGCACATTGTTTATGCTGGAATTATGTTTTTTAGCAACTATTATTTCAACATTTTTTCTTGTTTTATGGATTTATACATTTATTTATAACTAATTACTTTATTAAAAATTATAATATCCTACTTATGAATCTGAATTTAAAAAGTATATGTACTATACCTAGGCAAATTCAGACAACTATCCGGTCTAAACTGCCTACATGTAGTCCTATTATAAAAATAATAGACAAATGGTCAACCGAACAAAATAACACACACGACAGCTCAGGCCGCCTACTATAAAGGATAGGGTATAATGAAGAGCCACTAACTCCAAAACTTAAGGAACTACAAACAAGGCTCCTATTGTCTTCCCACATAGACAAAAGACTTGGGCTTAGCCCAGGCCCATATAGAATCTGAATATTGGCCCAACATAACTAAGGGGGGGCCCAACCCATAAGAAAAGACAGACACAATTAATAACTCTATAAATACACGTAGACCCCAACAATTAAAAGGATTAATTCACTAGAAGAAAACACATACAAGTCAAGGAGAAAACCATTCCTAGAAGTCAGTGATTGGAGTAAGACATGATTTGTGTTCCCTAACATTTTGTTATTGTTTCCGCAGGAACAATATATTTAATTTAATATTTATAAATTAATTAGAAATAAAAAATTTGAATAGTGATTATATTAAATAATATAATTTAAATATATTATAATTATGATAATAAAAAAATATCATAAAAAATATTGTAATTATGGTTATTTTTGATAAAATTAATTTTAATAAATGTATATTTATTTGGTTAAAATAATTTATGTGATAATGTCTTTTGTGTAATAAGTTGAAAAAAATTAAATTAAATTTTTACTATATAAATATGCATTTATCTGGTTCATATCAATTCCCTTAATTCATCTTATTCTCTATTCATTATTTATTATACTTTTATTACGGACTTTTTTTTAAAAAGAAAATAACAATTTTAGTACTAAGTAATATATGTTTTCTAATTATTAACTTTAATTTAAATAATTACTAACTTCAATAAATAATTTTCTAATTTGAATTTGAATTTGAATTTGAATTTATTCCCTTTTATTTTAAATTATAAATTATGAAATTATATATTTTGCTGTATTTTAGATTTATATATTTATTCTAAAGAAAAATTTTGAAAAAAATCTATACTTTTGTAATATTTCCCTTAAATAATTTCTTTTATATATAAACCTAAATGCTTTAAATTTATACTTCTAATTTTTAATTTTATATTAAATTTCTTTTCAAATATTTCCACGTATAATCATATTATTATTTAATAAATTATTTTAAATAAATAAATATCCATTTATCAAAATTAATTTTATAAAAAAAACATAATTACAATATTTTATTATAATAGTTTTTCTGTTACCATAATTATAATATATTTAAACTATCTTATGACTCTTAAAATTATTTATTCTCGATTAAATTATAAATATTAAACTAAATATATTTTTAAATTTATATTCACATGAGTTTATAAAAAATTATAACTTTTTAATAAAGTAATTTATTATAAATAAATGGGTTAAGTATTTTTTTAGTCTCTGAACTTTAATAATAATTAGAATTCATTCTTAATGAAATTTTGATAAATTTTTGTCCTCAAATTTTAAAAATGAGTGGACATAGTCCTTTCAATCCAATTATGTTAATTCTTTTTGAGGTGTCAAACATGTTTGATGCTAGTATTCTAGTTGTTTACACTGTTTAACACGTTCTTACTTCAATATCTGTTAGAAAATGTGTTTGACACGTTTGCGATTGGTTGATGTCTTCATGTTCAACAAAGAAGTCACTAAGATGGCCAAACAGGTTGAGAGTTCCCATAACACATTCTTTTTGCAAGTTTAGTACCTGCATAAAAAAAATAGTTTTTGTTGGAGCCAAATTAAATTCCACCTTGAGAACATTTGGATTGAGATAACTTATGCTTAACTATAACTAACAAGGGTAACCAATGTGCAAATCATAGACCATGGGTTCGTAGTTATGAACTCTTAAGTAAACACATATTTGGATTTACAATTTACTCAGTAAAGCAATGAATGAATATCATCACTGCTATACTATAACTAACATGGATATCTAATGTGCAAATAATAGAGCAAGTGTTCGCAGTAATTATATCTTAAGTGTGGATTTACAGTTTACTCAATAAGTCAACAAATGCAAAATCACTCATGCTCCACTATAACTACCAGGGATATCTAATGTGCAAATCATACAACATGGGTTCGCAGATATTAAGTCTTAAGTAAGCACATATGTGGATTTACAGTTTACTGACTTAATCCAAGAAAAATGTAAGTGAAAACATTTCAGAAACAACAACAACCAAAATAAGAATACAGAATCTTAACCCTAACCTTAAAAACCCACATTCAAAACAAAACTCATCTTCGATCTTGCTTTTTAAACAAAAAAAATCACAATACGCAAAAATAAATACAACTTACCACCACGCACCTTTCGAAGAAGCGACATCGATTAGTTTCCACCACAAGGATGAAACCCACAAACTTACACCACTACAATGATGACGACACTACAAATAACAACATAAATCTCTCCTTTCCACCCCAATGGATACGAACGTCAACCGTCGAAACTTTCGTCCAATGGGTAAACCCACACTGTTGCGACAAAGAAGAATAAGAGGGGTTTTAGAAAAATAGGAGTTAAAGATGAAGAATGGTGGTGAAGACGAACATCAATGGTTGAAGACGATGCGTTTTAGTTCAACCATTTGCATTTTTGCTTTCTATTTTTTCTCCTCCAATTTCCACTCCGTGTTTTTTTTTCCTTCCTCTTTCTTCCAAACAAACCAACGTGAACATTGAAAAAAATCAAAAAACAAATGTCATGTCACATTGTGTGATAAGTTGTGAAAAGTGAACGTTACTATATCATTTTTCTTCAAAAAAAGTATAAAAAATTATTCTATTTAGCAACTTTATGAACTTTCAATAAAATGTTTAATTTTGGAAGAGAAAACGAGTTATGGAGTAAAGTGATATGTAACATGGTCCTTTGGCGCGGACATATAAAATTTCATAAATCATAATATACTAACATTAATTTTCTCTTTAATAAACACAAATGACAGGGTTTAAACAAAATTAACTTTAAATTGCTGTATTAATGGTATAATTTTTTTATTAAACTGAAAAAAATAACTATATCAATACTATCATACTCAACTAATAATTTATCCAAAATAAAAATAATCACTTTTTATTAAAGAGGTGTAAGAAAATTCAAAAGTACATATATAATTAAAATTTAATATTATGGGTTTATAAAAATAAGCCTAAAGCTTTTCAATATGAAAATAGCCCTAACTCTAGGTTTATGAAAGAATAGGCAACCCTTATTTTCTTCATAATAAGTTAGTTTTATAGTAGAATAGGGAGCACCTATTAAAACCTCCATCAGCCAATATGTTTAGCTTTATGGAAGAATAAACAAAACCTACTTTCTTCCTTCTCTCATGAAACCTTCCATAATGAAGCAATAAGTGTTATATATATACCCCATGCAGGAAGTACCAACATAACATAAGAAAGGTTAAAGTATGAGTATGAAGCTTCACAATTGGTCAAGCTCAGAGTATAAAGAGTTAGTTCTCATATACTCTGAAGGATCCAAAAGTAACATTTTGGGTTTGAGGCACAACCAAAATAGGGTATTGCTGAGACTTCGCAACCCTTTCTGCGACTCTGGTGCAACGCGTGAGCTTCTGGTGGAGGTCACTGCTAAGAAGGGAAACACTCGTGAAGGTTTCTACTTTTGGGCTGTCAAAGTGACCACAGGCAGACTCGATGACACTCGTAACCATAATGGATTCAATGGTGAGTCAGATCTGAAACAAACTTTGAACAAGTCTTTTTCTTTACTTCAAATGAAACAACTAACAATGTTTCGTGATTCTGTCAACAAGTGTGGTCTTTTTCTATGTTTTTGTTTGATGATTATGTCCCTGACTTTGAGACAGTTTGTTATAACAAATATTGGAGCGAGCTTTGTGGGAAGGAAAGTTGCTTTTATGAAGTGATTCGCAAAGTTGGAAACAGAAATTCTGAGGAGAAGGTGAATTGGGAGTTTTCTCACTGGTATTCTGCCGGTGGTGGAACACGAATCGCATACAGTGTCATTATCGAGTGTGACAAAACAAGTGGTCTTAAGGCAGAGCTTAAAGGCCCTTTTAAATGCTTGAATTTGGAGAAAGAACCAGAATCTGAGGCTGCACTCACTCTGCAGAAGATGGAGAAAGAGCCCAGAAAAGAAGCTGAGAGAAAGTTTGTGGAAAGTAAGTTGGAAGGAAGAGAACACATTCTCCTTGCACAAGGTTCTGAGCAACGTGCCACGGTGGTGAATAATATTGTTAATTCAGGAACATTTACTGGTTCTGGAAATGGCTCTAAATACGAAGATTGTAAGATTGATATGAGGTCGGATTTTAAATCATCACCCTAGCCCTGGATTAAGACGTCGAATGTTGTGTTATTTAAAAAATAATTGTGATTTTCTATGAATTTAATAATGCAACTGTGGAGTTTGAAGTATGTATTAATTGGGTCATCACCTTTCTGAAGGAATATAAATTTATCATCATCTATATATGGGTGGCCTACGTTGATCTATAAAAGTTAATTGCGTGTTGTTGTTAGATTTTATGGTTAATTAACATAATGTATATTAGTTATGTATCTTTATATTGGAAAAAAATTCTTATAATTAAATTTTAATTACTTTATAATTTTATGGGTTTTCAATTGAATTTATATTAGAAATCTTCATTTTTTTTATTGATTTTTTTCAGTTAAGTCTTCCTTAATCAGAGTTACACATGACCGTTGGATTTTGTAAATTTAAACAAAAATTTTTAGACAATAAGAAAAATAAAATTTTGAAATCTAATTATATTTATAAAATATCATTATTTTGTGTCTCCACATTGATTTATCTCTAGTATTTTGTTTAATATATGAAGTAAAACAATGATGTTTTTTATAAATCTAAGTTCATGGCATTCTGTTTAATGAAATGCTCACGTCACTTAATTGATTAATCAATTCAAATATAATTTTTTTTTAACATAAAATGTTTTAAACCCACTGGATGTGATAGATAAAGGATTGTCTAGAATCAACATCAATCTCGGTATTAGTTAATGGAAGCCCCACGTGAGTATTTAAGTAAACTAAAGGATTAATATACAAAGAGATACTCCAAACTTTTGAACTGCAGTAAAATGGTTATTCTTTTTACCTATTTAGGCCTCCGAACAGGGGGTAATCATAGAAAGAGTTTTTTTTTTTTTTCTTTTTTTTTTTTTTTGGAAGATACGATCTTAAAGATTACAAAGAAACTTGCAAAAGTGGAGGGGCAAAATTCTAATCTTTGCTGGCAGAGTTTTGCTTTTAACACAATCATTACGACCTTACCTCTTTTTCTATCTTTCCTTGTTTAAGATGCTAGTAAATGTGTTAAAAGAAATCAAAAGTATTTAGAGAAATTGTCTATGGGGTTGGGGACATGATTGTAGGAAGATAGCTTCGGTAACTTGGGATAACATACGTAAGCTAAAACAAGAGGGTGGATTAGAAGTTAGAGACCTAGAAGCATTCAACAAGGATTTTCTTCGAAAATGGAAGTGGAGAATGGGTACAAGTAAATACAACCTATGGAAAGAAATTTTGGAATTAAAGTATGCATCTTGAAGGAATTTAAATTATTTAACTTAAAATAAATGAGTCTTGGTGGTGAAGAGATCTTAGGAAAGTATGTTGTAAGAGACAAAAAGAAAACTGGTTTGTCAATGATATTTATTGGATTACATGAATGGTATACCACAATGTTGCAAAGAATCACTTCCATCAATTTTGTGGGCTTAGTAAAAAATGTAATACAATTTGGAGATGGTTGCTATTGTGTGAACCAATTGGATGCATAGAAATAAATCATTTTGAGGAGGAAGGTGAAATAGCGAAGTGTTAACTTAGCTCATATTAAGGTTTGGATTTGGATCACAAATAAAATTTCAAATACAAGATTTTCTTACTAAGATTGGTGTTTATGTCCAACTTTATACATTAAATCACTAGGAAGTTGGTTCTTCTTGACTTTCATAAGTTGTCATTTTGGATTATATAAATATAACAACTAATATAACTTCTGTCTATTTTTCATTTACACCCACAACATATTCTTAGTAGTTGTTTTGGGTATGAAGCGTAGTGTCTGAATTGTAAGGAAGTTTTAATCATGCTACTATTCTGCTCTAATGTGGTCTAAGTTGTAGAGTGATAACAACCTTGGCATGTGGTATTCCCAAATGCTATATTTTAAATCTTAGTTATCTAATTTTCTAGACTTAGGTTATATAGGTATACAAATTTGGCTATAGGTGATCAGTGGCATAAATCTAATAAGGAAAGAAGAAAGCATCATAAACAAAAATGAAAGGGATGTGTTTTTATAAGTAGCTTATGTTGGTCATAACAAACCTATAATCTATTTTAGGCTCTTGTAATATTTAATGTCTTTTGAAGAAGGTCACAGAGGTAAAAGATTAGAGCACCCTAAATACTCTTCTATTTTATATATTTTTTTATTTTTAATAAAAAAAAATCATATTACACCAACCAATGGCAAAATCATACAACAAAGATTACATTAGAAATTATATAAAAAAAATTAGATGCTCTATTTAATGATTTTTTTAAGAACTCAAAAAACAATCATATTTATAGTACATATTCTCTCTAGCTCTCTCTTTTCTTACCGCTCAAACATTCAAGCTAATTGGCTCTGATACCACTTTGTTAACAAATAAATCTTTATGTGAATAAACTTATTCATTTTTTGTGTTGTTGTGTTAGCAGAAGTTTGTATAACATTAGAAATGAATTTAAGTAATAGGGATTTTTAGAACCTCTATTAAGTGCCAAAGGTTTATTTCTAAACATTGGGCAATTAGTCTAAGTTTAGTTCAAACTTCAGTAAATGTATATAATTAGATAATTTCTGAATGTTTTTAAATCAAATAATTAAAAAAATATTATAATTTTTTCCTTCTCATTTCTTTTTTGCTTCCCTCCCTCTCTTCTTTCAATACCCTTAGGTTTAGCTCTTGCAAGACTATCACACCCCACACCAACCCCCATTGTCACATTACATTGCACCGGAGTTCAACCGCACCGGAGTTGCATTGCACCAAAGTTGCACTATGTAACACTCCAATTTTGCGCTTGCTAAAATCGATAATCAACATAAATTACATAGTTTAAAATAAAACTTCATTCATATTTTATTGAAAATCTCAACTACAAATAGACTTTATTGAAAAGGAAAAACCTAAGAGTAAAACACTATCCCAAACGTCTCCCGATATTGTCCACTATCCCTAATGTTGTGCATCTTCCTCAACCTATACTATTATCTACTCTTGTAAAAATACGATCATTCTCTTTGAAACTCAACCTTTAAAACCTTTTTTATTCTTCCTATGTTTCAATCTTACTCTTACTTTTTTCTCCACATCTACTCAGTTGCGTTCTTTCTCACCCAAGTGTAATACTCACTCACTCCTTTAGTATGTATATTCACGAGCTTCACTCTCACCCTTAAAACCCTAAATACTTTTAAGAAATTTTAGGTGATATTTCTAATAACCGTAAAATATCAAATATATCTTTCCCATTCTTTCCAGTTCTATCTCTTAGAAAATCTTTTAAATAAAAATTGTAATAAAGTGTTATATCTTATAATAACTTTTTAAATAAATTCATTTAAGAAATAACCATCATTTATAACTTGCATACATTATAATAACTACTTTATTTATTTTTTAAATAAAATAAATATTTTAAATAATTAGTAAACTATAAACCATTTTTAAATAATAGAAAAATAATAAATTAAATTCCTAATTATTATAATTTTCTTACGTCTTACATTCCACCCAATAAACAAAAAAATTTGTCCTCGAAAATCAAATTTTCTGTTTATTCTCCCATAACCTCAAGTCCCAAAAAATGACTTCCTGAAATGAAATTTCACCTCTTTCAAGGATCTAGCTATAACACTTGTCCTTCTTTGATAAGACCTAAGAGAAATACTAAAAAAAATGCAGTTAAACAAACATTAGAATAAATCCATACTTTAATTGACAATGCAAAGCAAAGACACAATAAGCTCACTTCCCATAACACACTTAGGATCTAACCATTGCTCTGATACCAAAATATAACACTCCAATTTTTTACGTCCTAAAATTTATAATTACACCAATTACATAATTTAAAATAAAACTTCATTCAAATTTTATTAAAAATTTGAATTACAAATAAACTTTATTGAAAAGGAGAAACCTAAGACTAAAACACTATCTCAAATGTCTCCTAATATTGACCATTCTCCCTAGCGTCGTGCATCTTCCTCAAGACCTGTAAAATTATCTACTCCCGTAAACATACGATAGCTAACGTAAACAATAACAATAGTTTTCACCACATTATAAGTTTAAATATATTTTTCAATAAAAATCATAAATTCAAACCACACATCATACAAATACACACAAAATCTATTGTCTCATCCAGCAATACACCAATAGTGATCTGAATGTCAGGAATTTGATTTGTAACTCTCACACATAGCTTACCAATACAAGTGTCACTTCCCATTTCTCTTCCTGCGAGCTTCGATGAAGTACACAATTGTCACTTCCCATTGCTCCCTTAAGAGTCCCAACAAAGTACACAAGTGTCACGTCTCACTATTCTCCTCGATTGCCCCAACAAAGTACATTCGGTACAATTACACAATGTTTAACCCTTCACCACCTTTCGTCGAGTCACCACACACAAAAATGCAAAATGATAATAAAATAAAAATGTAAGCTCCCCTTGCCTTTTACTTTCACTTTTTCCTTCATCCTTTTCGAAACTCAGCCTTTAAAACCTTTTCCACTCTTCCTATGTTTGAATCTTACTCTTACGTTTTTCTCCAAATTTACTTAGTTGCATTCTTTCTCACTCAAGTGTAACACTCACTCTCTCCTTTAATATGTATATTTATTGGCTTTCACTTTGACCCTTAAAACCCTAAATACTCTAAAGAGATTTTAGGTGATACTTCTAATAATCATAAAATAGTAGATATATCTTTTCCTATCTTTCTAGTTCTATCTCTTAGAAATTCTTTTAAATAAAAATAATAACGTTTATATCTTAAACAAATTCATTTAAGAAATAAGCATCATTTATAACTTGCTTGTTATAATCACTACTTTATATATCTTTTAAATAAGGTAATTATTATTAGAAAAGTGATTAACCCAAAACACAACAAAATCGGATAAAAATGCATCACAAGTTTCCACTAAAATTATCCACAAACCCTAAAAATAATAAGAACTTGTATTGAACATTTTGCCTAGAATAGAGAAAACTTAACCTAGAACACAAAAATTAGTCAAATTCTAACCCTAAATCAATTAAAGAGGGACCACAACTATCCATTGAGGGTTCAAAATTCAAAAAGATTTCAATTAGCCTACAGCCTCACCAAATGCTTAGAATGTATTTAGCCTACAACCCCTCTGCCTAATCAAGCTTCTTTTTGAGTTAATGAATGACTTTGTTCGTTTCTTCTACTTTCCTATTGGATTTTGGGTACTAAAAAAAGTTAGTGTTTGATACCGAGTTGCACTTGGAATCCCTCAAATCTTTTATCAATAAATTTACGATCGTTATCGATAACTAAGGAATGAGGACAATGCCGACACACAATTTTTTTTAGAAAAAGTTTTGAACCAGATGAACAGTGATAGTGGCTGAGGTTCTACCTCTATCCACTTAGTAAAATAATCAATATAAACTATAAGAATTTTACCTGATCTTTGGCTAAAGGGAAAGGGTGAGTATATCCATGGCCCAGGTCGAGAATGGCATGGTGTGACCATGGGCAATTCCTCTAGTGGGCGAATGTGCAGACGACCAAAGTTCTGACATTCCTCACACATCATGATGCATTTGAGAGCATCTTCTTTCACTCTGGGTAAATAGTATCTGACTCGAATAACTCTTGTAGTAGTACACCGAGCTCTTGAATGTATTCCACATATCTCTCAATCAAGCTCAGCTAACACGTATTTAGCTTGTGGCCGGCTTAAGCACTTCAAGAGAGATGTGGAAAACACTATTTAATAGAGTTCATCATTGTGCAACACATAAAAGGAGGCTTGCCTTCGTACTCTACGTGTTTCCATCGAATCATTTAGTAAAACATCATGCACCAAGTAATTAACAACAGGTGTCATCAAGTTTGGACTTAGCAAGTCTATTTTCAAGATATCCTCCTAATCCAAGCTCGGTATGGTAACTATTTCTTGTATTAAGGTTCGATGTTGACCGATGCTATGGAAATAGCATCAACTTGAGCATCATCCTCTCTAGGTGTGTGTAACAGAGAATTCCCTTAACCGATCTATAAGATTTTTAACTATATGATAATAGCGTTGCAACTGTGGCTCTTTTATACCTTTGATCTACTCGATAACAAGCTACGAATTACTTTGGCATTTTAACTTCTTGACGCCTAGTTTTTACTTCCTTTGATTATTGGAAGTCTCAAAGCTAAATTTAATAGCCTATTCTACAACATCATTAAGGCCTTCCTGGGTCACATCTATATATGAGTGTCCAATTTATTTCAGCTTCGTCGAGTTGTTGTAGCTCAATTAGAATATCAACTAAGAACTGAGCTATTATAGTGCCTCGATTTTGATATTTCAATTCAAACTCAAATAATTCCACTAACTAAGTTGTCATCCGGCTAGCTAAGTTTGACTTTTAGAATATCTTCTTGATAGGATAATCTATTCAGATTATGAAATTGTATCTCCGAAAGTGATGTTTGAGACGTCGTGCTGAGAATACTAGGGCAAAACTAACTTCTCATTGGTTTGGTGCCTTTCTTCCGTCGGTTGTAAGGTTCGACTTGTGAAATAGAAGGGTTATTGCTTTCTACCCAGCTCCTGAACGAGTATTGAGCTAATAATAATGGGTGCTACTACCAAGTACAACACAAGGTTGGCACTAGGACGAGGACTAGCTAATACAAACAAGGAATTGATATAATTCTTGATTTTTTGAAACATGGCCTCACACTCTTGGTTCAATGGTATTGTTAAGCTTTTTTTATCATCTCAAAAAAGGGTTGATCTGCATGTTATGTAGTAAAATTATTTTGAATACTTTCTCTAACTCGACAAGGTGGTCCTTGGATTTTTAGATTTTTCGATTTGATGACCATATCATCAACGTAAACTTCCATCGTTTTACTAATGAGGTAAACAAACAATTTTTCCATCAACCTATAATATGTCGCACCAACAATCTTAAGGCATGAACTTATAACAATAATTAGATCATTCTATCATGGAAGTTGTTTTTTCTTCATCGACAAATACATCCTTATGTGAATATAGCTTGAGTAGGCATGAAGAAAACTCAACATCTTAAATGTTCCAAAATTTGCTCATGCTGGTTGAAAATTTGGCGGGCGAGGCAAGACTCTTGGATCTAAAACTGACAGAGTCACCTTGGTATTATTCCACACACATGAATATTTCAAAAACTTGATTTTTGATATAAGCCTTATAGATGATTTAATGGGTTCTTAATAGGTTCTCATTTAGTCACTCCATCTAGACATATAATTCACCATGATTTGTAGTTTTAACTTTTTACCTTGATAGCTAATTCATTTAAAATTTAGTATTGTTGGCTGTACTATTACGTCAATGAAAAATATTATGTTATTATCGTTTCACTTCACTATCTCTTGATGTTCTCCATAACTTAAAATTCTGATATGTATATTAATTTGATGAATTGTAAGGTGATATTGGTGCGGTTTTTTTTATTGCTTAAAGCTAACATAAATTCATTGACTTGATTTTTATTTGATTTCTTAAGGGATGACAACGAGGCGGGACGGGACGGGTTTCACTATCCCATATCCATCCCATAAAAAAAATTCATCCTTATCCCCATACCCAAACCCAACGGTTATCAAACTTTTGTCTCATCCCCATCCCCACCGGGTAACGGGTATAATCTCGTACCCATACCCGTACCCATTTTCTTACTGCTTTAATATTAATTTTAATTAATTTTTATAAAATAATAAGAAATTACGGTAAAGGAAACATAATATTATCAAATATTCAATATTAGGAGTATAGTTGTTTCTTCGATATCATATACTTTGAAATAAATTATAATTGTTTACATTTTAGATTAGAATACCAAATAAAATTTAATGAGAACCAAAATATTTATTAAATTTGCAAACATTAATGAAACCTAGTTGATAAATTTAAAAAATATTTTTAAAATAACATAAAAGGAAAAAATTATTTTTTAAAAAATATAAAAGGAAAAAAATATTTAAATTAAAATATATTTTAAATGTTTGTTTACTTCAATTTTTTAAATTATAATGAATCTATTTTTTATACACTAATAAAAGTTATAATACATCACTTGATCAAAATGACGCAAAGAACAAATAATAAACATAATAAAATTTTATCATAGATCTTGTATCTTTTAAACTCCAATATATGTTAGATGGTGATAAAAAAATATTGATGGCAATTACATTAAATTTTTATATTGTAGTAAATAAAAATTATTTGTACAATTATAGTGAAAAAATTAAAGTATGATTGTAATGAGTTAGAAAATAAAAAATAATTAGATAAAATTTATCGAAATAGAATTCTACATGATGAAAATAAACAAAAATAAAAATATTAAAAAATTAACAAATATGTGTCTTATAAACAATTTGGAGACTATTGGAAGGAATTACACAAAGAAAAACAAATGTATAATTAAGGTAATGATAAGACGAAAAATATCTTAGAGATTTAAGAAAACTTTTCAAATATGAACATATATACTGAATGGTTGAGAAATAACAAAAGTTGTTTTAGCGAAATAAAAGAGAATTGCACAAAAAAAAAATGTATAATTAAGGGTATGATAAAACGAAAAATATCTTAAAGATCTAAGAAAACCTTTCAAATATGAACATATATACTCAATGGTTGAGAAATAACAAAAATTGTTTTAGCGAAATAAAAGAGTTAGTCAAATAAAACAAAAATTAATAATAATAAGTAAAGATTTTTTTTATATTACCTAGTAAATGAAATGTTTATGCTATTAAATACTTAAATTGAGAGTATTAAACATTCTCATATGAAAGAAAAATATACAATAAATAAAAATATTAAAAAATAATAGAAATATTCAAATGTTAGACATAAATTTTTTTTAATTGACATACATCATTTTAACATATTGGAGATGCGAATGAGTTTCATGACAAACCAGATATTTAGAAGAAATAAAAAATAGAAGGAATATATATATAGGGTTACTTAATTAATTGTGAATATTTTAATAATTTAAACCATGATGGAGATATGGTGGGGATAGGTATTATGGCGGGGATATATTCATCTCCATCCTCATCCCCATACTCAATTGAAAAAATCGGGGATTTCCCATAGCCATACCCATACCCAGTCAATGCAGGGATTCCTCGTCAAAACGGGGACGGATTCGGACAATACCCACGGAAACAGGTTTATTTGCCATCTCCTGTCAACAACTTATCATTAACTTGTGCGATTGTATTTTTTTATTTTAGGTTGATCTAAGGAGGACTAATAATTCTGAAATTATGCTTACTAATGTATAGATGATCAGTTGGACTTGTATGCTTGGACTTGTATTATGTTTATCTTGGATTTGGATGTATTATGTGTGACTTTGATGTTTATCTTCAACTTGCATTATGTTTAATTAACTAAGTTAACAATGTCTATAATTTTATGTTTGCAATGAATTAAATATGCTAGATTGTTTGAAATGTTAATGAATTGGAACTCGAACAAGTTCTAGGATGTATCTCGAAATAGATTTTGCATTTCCAAAATCACAAGCATTTGGCGTCCCATTTTCGTTGATGCCAAATGCCAACATTCTTGTAGTGCCATCAAAGACTATGATGTTCATTTCTTTTGATATATTATCATGTACATTCCATCCTTCTCAGAATTGTGTCTCTATCAACTTTGTAAATAGATGTCTAATTTCTGGGGTTGTTACGGTTTAAAACTACAAAATGCAATATGCAAATGGTCGTGTAACTCTGAATAAGGCAGACTTAATTAATTGGAAAAGAAATTCAATAAAAAATGAGGATTTTTTAAATTCAATTGAAAAGCAAAAATTTATAAATTAAAATTTAATTAAGTGATTTTTTTTTCAATATAAAGATACATGACTAATAACAATACAAAGTATATTATGTTAATTAACAATAAAATCGAACATCAATACCGAATTAAAACTTTTATAGATCAACCATGTGGCCAGCCATGCACAGGTGATGATAAATTTATTCCTTCAGGTAGGTGACCCAATACAGTAATCCAAACTCCTCAGTTCCATTATTAATTAATTTCATAGAAAATCACGATTATTTTTTAAATAACACAGTGTTCGACATCTTAATCCAGGGCTAGGATGATGATTTAAAATCCGACCTCATATCAATCTTACAATTTTCGTATTTAGAGCCATTACCACCACCATTAAATGTTCCTGAGTTAATAATATTATTCACCACTGTGGCACGTTGGTCACAACCTCCCGCAAGGAGAATGTATTCTTTTCCTTCGATTTTACTTTCCACAAACTTTCTCTCAGCTTCTTTTGTGGGCTCTTTCTTCTTCTTCTGCAGAGTGAGTGCAGTCTCAGATTCTGGTTCTTTCTCCAAATTCAAGCATTTAAAAGGGCCTTTAAGCTCTGCCTTAAGACCACTTGTTTTGTCACACTTGATGATCACATTGTATGCGATACGTGTTCCGCCACTCACAGAATACCAGTGGGAAAACTCCCAATTCACCTTCTCCTCAGAATTTCTGTTTCCAACTTTGCGAATCACTTCATAAAAGCAACTTTCCTTTCCACAAAGCTCGCTCCAATATTTGTTATCACAAACTGTCTCAAAGTCAGGGACAAATTTTATTCAAGCTTCACTATCCAACACACGTTTTATTTGAAAGATTTTGCATGCATCATATAGACATAATCAACAAACAAAAACATAAAAATAGACCACACTTGTTGACAGAATCGCGAAACATATTGTTAGTTGTTTCATTTGAAGTAAAGAAAAAGACTTGTTCAAAGTTTGTTTCAGCTCTGACTCACCATTGAATCCATTATGGTTACGAGTGTCATCGAGTCTACCGGTGGTCACTTTGACAGCCCAAAAGTAGAAACCTTCACGAGTGTTTCCCTTCTCAGCAGTGACCTCCACCAGAAGCTCACGCGTTGCACCAGAGCCGCAGAAAGAGTTGCGAAGTCTGAGCAACACCCTATTTTGGTCGTACCTCAAACCCAAAATGTTGCTTTTGGATCCTTCAGAGTATATGAGAACTAACTCTTTATACTCTGAGCTTGACCAATTGTGAAGCTTCATACTCATATTTTAACCTTTCTTATGTTATGTTGGTACTTCCTGCATGGGCATGGGGTATATATATAACACTTATTGCTTGATTGTGGAAGGTTTCATGAAAGAAGGAAGAAAGTAGGTGTTTTTTATTCTTCCATAAAGCTAAACACATTGGCTGATGGAGGTTTTAATTGGTGCTCCCTATTCTACTATAAAACTAATTTATTATGAAGAAAATTAGGGTTGCCTATTCTTTCATAAACCTAGCGTTCTAAATACTAAATTTTGTATGCGTACTTTTGAGTTACTAGTTTTATTTTGGATAAATTAGTTAGTTCAGTGTAATAGTATCCATGTATTTAGTTTTTAGTATAATAAGACAAATTACACTATTAATTCAACAACTTTAATTCTATTAGTTTTGTTTAAACCCTGTTAATAGTTAATATGATTAGGTATATGCAATTAATCTAGAAGAATTACTAAGCATTTTGTATGGGTTTCCTTCAAGTTTAATTGCATATGAACATTTATTTTTCCCTTTAATAAACACTTAACAATTACTTATATTAACTATTTACAGAGTTTAAACAAAATTAACGAAATTATTAACTGACATTTTGTGTACACCAAGTTCAAACAGAACTAGGTACATGGGTGCACATATTTTATAGGGATTGGTAACGGTTTTCTTAAACACAAAAAAATTGACCAAAAAAAAAAACAAATTAAGAATTGTTAATTCTTCCATTATACATTATCTCAGCACGTTTGATGGAGAGTTTTCCACTGATCTTCCTCACATATCAAGGACAATATTTTAATTATGCATGACATGTTACACATGCTTGGTGTGCCAAACCAAATAGTTTGTCAACGTTAAATATCTTACTAAAACTAATAGCGTGTTCGTTTGAAAAGATTCATCAAATAAACTGATTTGGAAGAGCAAATGTTAATTTAATTTCGTGTTTCAATAAGATGATTTGAATATAAATACAAAGATGGATTTGTGAGATAATATACAAATTCCATCTTCTCAAAACTACAATGATTTACATAAATTATTATATATTTTACCTTTATATCTTTATTCTATAACAACAAAAACTGATTCATAATTAGAAAAAAAAAAACAAAATTAATAATTCGTTATGATAAAATAACTTATCCTACAATAAATTTTATAAATATATATATATATATATATATATATAATAATTATTAATAATATATGTAAAATAATAATTATTATTATTAACAGAATATATTTATAATAATTAATAATGATTAAAATATTATTAAATATATATATATATATATATATATATATATAACGGTTAAGTATTCGATTACATAACGTATATGTATATGTTATACAAAACGTAACTAATTAATAAAACAATATATATAAAATAAATTATAATAATAAATAATTAATATATGTATATATATATATATATATATATTTAATTAATAATATATATAATACTCATTAATAATTAAAATATTTTTAAAAATATAATGATTAATATATCAATATACAATAACTAATAATGTATATATAATTATAATAGTAATTATAGTATATAGTATTGTTAAAGTATATAGTAATTAATAATAATTATAATATTGTTAAAAACTAATAATATATGTAATTATTATTAACTTATATATATAATAATTAATATATAAAAATATAATTAAAATATTCTTAAATTTAAATTTTTTTAATTTATTCAATTGTAATTTTATTAAATTTATATTATGAAGAGTATTTTGGTAAACTTAAAATTTTATTTATTATAACATTTTTTAATCTATCATATCAATCAAATCACTTACTAATTTTCATAAAATTTATCTTCAAATTCACTCACTTTATTCTTTAAATTTACTCAAAAAAACATACATATTCATCTTCTTAAATCTACACAAATTCATCTTCACACTCTCTCTCAAATTTATCTTTCCAACCGAACACAGCCTAAAACTTGAGCAATTGCTTGGGCTCATTTGACTTAGCTTGAATTTTAAGTTTCAATAACGTGGGTGGATGCTAATTTTCTAAAATAATTATGTAGCTATTTATTATTATTTGACTTTATCTTATGCATGAGATCAAATCTACCTATACAATGGTTAAGTTAGAAAAAAAAATAGCCATGCGAAAGAAAATCAACTTTATGATAGTAGAATGAGATTGCCTTTAAAACTTGTATAACTTGTTCTAATATTGAGAAAATAATAATATCTTGCATAAGTCATATTCTGATCCTCCTCTTATACTAATATCTCATTCTTATTTTTCATATGATAACAGGTGACAGCGAATTAAATTTTGACGTGTCAATTTAAATAAGATGTCATGATAAAGTAATTCTTAATACGAGCTTTTTAAACAAAGTCGTCCTTGATTTTAAAATTTGATATTTGAGTGTTTTTATGGGAAGGGAAGAGAAGGATAATGTTAGAATTATAGGTAATTAATTATTAACAAATTATTAATGGACATTTTGTGTTCACAAAGTTGAGACATCCACTGGTGTAGATATATGAAATTACTAGAGAAATATAATATTATTTTGGGAAGACACGTATTGAGGAGAATTTGCTTTGAAGGATATACACCCTGTACTCTTTGCTAATTCAAACCAAAAGATTCTTCATTAAAGGAGTTTAGGTACTGCTTGGAATGTTAACTTGCTTGGAATGTTATACATTATGACAACACGTTTGATGAAGAATTTTCAACTCTTCCCCACATATCAAGGACAATATTTTAATTATGCATGACCTGTTACAACTGCTTTGGGGTGCCAAACCAATTTGTTTTTCAACGTTTAAATATCTCACTAAAACTAAACTTGATCAATTGTTAGGGCTCTTTGGCTTAGCTTCAATTTTATGTTTCAATAACATGGGTGATTGTTAGGAGTGGTTCAAGAGTTTAAAAAACTTAAAGCAAACTTAAAAAATTGAAGTCTTTTATTTTAATTTTATTTTAATTTTTTATACAAAATTATTTATTAAATTGTCATAAATCTTTTTTCAGAGTTTATTGGTGTTAAATAAGTTTTTATTTTCTTTAGCTTGGAGAGATATTTCAGCCGAAGCAAATGACACTAGAATTATTAACATTATTCTATAAACTATATATGTATTTGAAAAATAATCTATTTTTTATATAATTAAGAATGGCAATTGGTTTATCATTTTTCAAATTATCTTGTTCATTCAAAGAGCATCCGCCTATATTTTGTATTATCTACTTTTATAAATTTATTCATAACTCCTTTTTGTGATGCAACTAAAGCTTTAATTCTTCTTTTCTTTTGGATTCTTCTTTTTATATAATTAAGAGTGTCAATTGATTTATCATTTTCCAAATTATCTTGTTCATTCGAAAAGCACCCACCTATACTTTTTTTAATTCAATTTTCTTATTTATTTTTATAAATTTATTCATAACTCCTTTTTGTGATGCAATTAAAGGCTTGATTCTTCTTTTCTTTTGGATTTTAAATAGCCTAATTCAAATTTTCTAGTTGATATATCTATATATTTTTATGTGAAATAAAAAATTATAATATATAAAACACTACTAAAAATAAATATATAAAATGAATAAATTAAAACCTCTGGTTGTTAAGAAAGTAAATAGACTTGTAGTATTTTGAAGTCTAAAGTCTCTTTCTCATTCTCAAATCAACTTTTTCACAAACTTGCAATGTTTATTTTAAAATTAATCATTAATAAAAATAATTAAAAAAAATTAATATTCTTCTCAACTCAATAGTAAGTATTTTTTTTTTCCGTAAACTTGAATTATCTTTCTGCATAAAACTCAACTTTGAATTACACTATAATTAATCTATTATCTACCAACAAACTAAACCATAATCTAATTAATAGTTTTGTAGAAAAATTTCAGTTCCTCGATATACAAAAAAAAACTCTCGAAATTCGTAAATCGAAAAGTACCGAAAAACAAAATTGGGCAAAAGAAACACATTTCTAATTCTAATACAAATCCAAAGAGAATAAAAATAACAACAACACAAATATAAAGAAAAAACATACTATCCAGAAATGAGGATGAAAAAATTGGTACACACGGAGCAACATGAGATTCACGGATTGTAATCTCCACAAAAATCCTAAAAAAATGACTCTTAGAAAAGAAGAAAGTAAAGAGAGGTAAGAGAAGTCGTATAGATAAAAGAAGAAAATAGAAAATAGATTGATTATAAGAGAATAAAGATAACTCGTCATTATTTTTTCGTAAATAAAATTATAATTTACTAAAAGAAGGTTTTAACTCGTTAATTACCTTTTTTAATACTAATAAAAATTAAGAGACACTAATATTAAATTTATTAAATTTTATTCTCAAATATAAACTTATAATTAATTTAATAGAGGTATATTAGTAATAAAATATTTTATGAGGTCTTTTTTATCTTAAACATAATTTTATAATTAATTTAATATAGGTATATTAGTACTAAAAAAAAGGTTTTGAGGCTTTTTTTTAACATAATTTTATAATTAATTTAACAAGAGAAGTATTAGTAATAAAAAAAATTTGAGACCTTTTTTTCCTGGAGGCCTAAAACGAGTACTTCATTCGCTTTACCCTTGAGCCAACCTTGGTGGTTGTTAAATTTCTAAAATAATGTGTACCTATTTATTATTGTTTGACTTTATCTTATGCATGAGATCAAATCTACCTATACAATAGTTGAGTTGAAAAAAAAAAAGAATAGCCATGCATATTTCCAAAATGTTAAGCAATAACAAAATTCTAAATACATAATAATAAAACAAAGGTATTAGTTTATATCATATCCTTTACAATCATCGTCGAGTGTAGGGATGTCAAAAAAAATTGTACCCGCGGGTATCCGCAGATAAAATTCATAACGGGTAGGAAATTGATATTGTAAATAGATACTCATAGGTAATGGGTACGAGTATTTTTAATACTCACATGTTAACGAGGCGGGAACGATTATCATAGTATCTGTACCTGTGGATACTTGTACTTGTTATACTCTAATTTAAATTTAAAAAAATAAAAAAAATGATTAAAATATTAACATATTGATTTTGAATGAGTTATTTTTTATCAATTAGTTTAAAAAAATATATTTTTTTTTTGTAAATTTTCATTCAATACTATTTAAATGGGTTATTTGGATTTTGTTGGAAATTTATGAATATTATGTATTGTATTTTATTTGAATTTACGATTAAAATATATTGTTAAATATTTATTTTTATTTTTTGTAAATACCTGCGGGTACCCTTGGATATTAAAAAATTACGCAGGTACCCGCATAACGGATACCTGATGGATATTGGTATGGTTACGGGGCAGATATTTATCCAGCGGGTAGGGTACGAGGGAGCTACTACCCGTACCCTACCCGTCCCATTTACATCCCTAGCCGAGTGGTTTTGCCACAACAAAGTTGACACTTATAGGGTGAAAAGTCCCGGAATATGTGCAAGAATTGTTAGGAAATAAATGTGAATTCATTCATTTTTGTTTTGTTGGGTTATTCATGCAATCAACAATGTAATGTAATTTATAGACTCAGTACTTTTTATTGTTGAAAATAGACAAAAGTGGTTATAAACCACAAACTCATACTATAACTACCGCTAATACATTAACTATCTATAACAGTTAATGCATTTAAGTTTATTTCAAATCCAACAAAGCTCTTTGGTAAACTTAAATGTTTATTTATCCTTCACCTTTGGTTTTCCATCTTTCATCCCGACTTGCCACATGTAATAACTCTTTTTTACTTTCTTATTGATGAAGTGAAAACGTGCATTGTGCTTACTCCTTTCATGAAAAGTAAGGTTCTTCACTATCTTGATAGTCGACTTATTCTTTGGTCTCTCAATGGTCGATCTGATTTTTGTTTACACAATGGCCAACTTGTTATTTTCTCTCTTAGTAGTTGACTTGTTTTTTGCATTCTTTGTAGCCGACTTGTTCTTTGCTTTCTTGATGGCCAACTTGTTATTAACCAGGTTCATGTCAATAGGTCAAGCTCCTTTTTTGAAAGACTAGACATTTCCACACCCATTTCTCATCAATAGATCGAGATCCTTTTGAGTTGTTCACATGCTCCACCAAGCTATCTGGGTAATCTGGATTCCCTGTCGCTCAATTCGGACACTTGGCCAAGTTATCTAAGTTGTTTACTTGCTCCGTCGAGCCACTTGGGCTCCCTACTGAGCTATCTACATGCTCGACCAAGCTCTACCTCATTAAGTTATTAAAGTTCTCAATCCTCCTTACCGAGCTTTCTAAGCTCTCCATGTGCCTTACAGGCTATCTGAATTATTTAGTTTCATGTAATCAATGCTCGAGCTATTGCGCATGTTAAGATTGGTACCAAAGCTTCCAAGCTGGGTATGAATGATCTCTGAACTTAGACCGATTTTTACCTTTCCATCATCAATAGCATCACCTCTTTCTCTTCAACATCCTCTTTGAGAAAGTTGGTTATTTCTTCTCTTTCATTCTTAGATCGACAATTTTTAGTAAAATGTCTGACCTTACCACAATTAAAACACTTATCCAAGTAGCACTCCATTGAAAAATGACTATATTTGCCACACTTAAAGTGGTCAACATTTGAGTTGGTCGACTACCCTCCTTTATGGATCTCGTCCTCTTTTACGCCAATTTTGTTGGCTAGACTTTATCCAATTCTTGTCCTCAGTTTCTACCACTAAGACTGATTCCTTTACCACTTTAGTCTCATCCTTTGTCTTGAGTGTTCTGAGCTTTCTGATCTTTAATTGACATCTTCGTTTGGAGTAATTAATTAAGTAGTTGACAGGTCCTTCAATTCCTCAGTCACACACACCATGTTCTCAAAGTCATTCATTAGTGATCTTAATATTTTCTCCATAACTCGACTAGTGCAGCGTCTCTCCATTTCTGCTAAGCTAGTTCACCATGGTTTCTACCTGAGTTATGTACTACTACTTTTTTAGTTTCCTTTATCTTCATATACTTCAGACTCGCCCTTAAGTGTTTGAAGTCAAACATGCTTCACTCAGTCACCCCTCTTATATGCCTTCTCTAATATATCACACGTTTCTTCTAAAGATTTGGTCCTTGCAATATTCTCAAAGTTAAACTCATCAACAACTCGATACAATAGGTACAAGGCTGCCTTGCCCTTCACACGCACTACTTTCAACACATTCATCTAGGAATTGGACCAATTTATGGTGTTTGTTGGTTCTTTGTGGCCATTTTCCACCACATCCCATATGTCTTGGTTGCCAAGAAGAACCTTCATCTAGACTCCAATTGTCATAGTTGATCGCCTTTGTCAACTGGGGCACACTGTTTGTAAGGTTGACCATCTCATTCTCTCCTTCTCAAACACTCAAGCTCTTTATAGCTTTCTCTTCGTTTACCACTCAAACACTTAAGCTAACTGACTCCGATTGTTAGCAAATACACCTTTATGTGAATAAAATTATTCATTTCTTGGGTTGTTATGTTACCTGTTAGTATAACCCGATGAATGAATTTAAGTAAGAAGGATTTTTATAACCTCTATTAAGTGTCAAAGGTTTATTTCTAAATATAGAGCAATTAGTCTTGGTTTGGTTCAAACTTTAGTAAATGTATATAATTAAATAATTTTAAATCAAATAATTAAAAAACTATTATAATTTTAAATCAAATAATTAAAAAATTGTTATGATTTTAAATCAAATTATTAAAAAATTATTATAATTAAAAAAATTATAAGTTTTTTATTGTTTTTCTTTATTACATAATGAAAGACATAACAATTAATTTATATCTAAAATTTTACAGTAAATTTTTTCAAAAATAACGGATCATGACCTAATTAATCTTGATCTTTCTATAATACGAGTTAAATTATTGTCCTTAAGAATGATGACCAATTGGTATCATGAACAAGCATGTGTACAGCTGCTGTTAGTCACTAATCCTCAACAAATACTTTGAAAATACCAAAAGTTTATTTATAAGTATATAAATAAAAAATTTAAAAGGTCGAATATATTATAATTAAAAATAATATTTATATACTAAATTTTACATATAAAAAAATTATGGGGCGGGGAAGAGGGCGTTAACAAGTCCCCAATTGTCATTAAGAACAATTGGTCAATAAGAACATAACAAGGAAAAAGGAAAAAAAAAAAACGAAAGATATTTTGATGTGGAGTTAAGGTTTTATAATTATTTGTTTTTGTATTGTGGAAATTGTGTTTAAAGTGTAATAAACAAGAGTAACCGAAGTTATTAGATATATAATTGTATTTAAAGGGATGTATGCGAAATATATTAAAGGCTTAATTCAGGAACAATTTACCAATTTTACTACAGATTTAAAATGATACTATGATCATTTAATTTACTTATGAATGTGCAAAAAATTCATAAAAGCTGCATTTGAAAATGAACATATAATTTTAAAATTGAATAAACCAAATTATAAATATTTAAACTTTATTTTAAAAAATATAGATTTAAAATACATTAATACAATCCAATTATTTGAATTTAGATTTATAATTAAATTATTTTTTTTACGCAAAATGAATTTGTATTTAATTTCAATTCAAATTTTAAATTTGTACTAGATTTGAATTCCAAATATTATACTGAAATAAGATTTTCCAAAATAAAATTCATGCATGTTTTAACTAAATAATAAATATGAACATTATAGATATTGTGTCTTTATGATGTAAAATGTCACAAATTGCAACTATCTATTAAATATTTTCCCTAATAACTATTTTAACTATTTTAAATATTTAAATTTATTTATTCAAAATAATACTTAAGCAATAATATATATTTGAGGACAAATTAATTTTTTATTATTAAATTATACATAAAAGATAAATGAAAAATATAACAAAAGAACATAACCAATCACATTACAAACTTTACATATAATTTTAAGAAACGTTAGTAAACTTCTACAATGCATAACATATATCTATATAAAAAATGGCAACATATTATTATCATATATCCGAACAATACAACTCTGCAGTTTATTAAAAAAAAATATTGAAATATATAAATTAATTATAAATTCTTATTGTTATTATGATGCAAGACTATCATTTTTAGATACCCAAAAGGTATATTTAAAATTGAATTTTTTTTAATCAAGCTTTGAATTATTTTGATAAATATAGAATACAAAAAATTAAATTTTATTTTTTAATTTTTATTATTTCTTTATATACCATTGATTAAAATATATTGTTAATAAAGTATAATTTTAATAATAATAAAATTTATAAAATAAATTATAAAAATCTTTCATATAATTAAATATATCTCAAATATTTTTTTAATTTAATAAATTTCTATAAAAGAAACACACACACAAAAGAAAACAAGTCGTACGTAAGGTTTCAAACCAACATTGAAAATAAACATTTTATATATTTAAATCAGACACTTCACTTTTTTTCTAATTATGACTAGAAAATATTTTACAATTAAATTTGACAAGAGTTCAAAATTCCAATATTGTATGAAATAGAAGAAATCTACTCACCTCTATTTAAAATGTTTAACAACTAATTCATTTAAGTGTTTCAACTTTTAAATATAGAACAGTTTAAAGACTTGTACAAGAGGAAACATACATATATAGATCTGTCAAACATAAAATATAAATAGATTCTCAAGAAAATTAGAGTACTTCAAAAACTTTAAATTAATTACATAAAACCAATCCAAAGTTTTCTAAAACTAATATATGCCTAATTAATATTTTGATCACCCAATAACGACTTAATATTTCTCTTATTTTATCAGATGTAACATAAGTTTCATCGTCGAATATTTAGAATATAAAAACACGATTTTTTTTTAATAATTACATTTAATGATTATGATTACTTTTTTATTGCTACAAGAAAACAAATATTAAAAGCAAATATTAAGTATTTACCTCAAACAAGGTCAGAAAACAATTCCAGTATTTTTTTTTATTAGCAAAGAATTAATAAATATAATAACAAAATACTTGGGTGTTCTAATCTTTTTAAAAAATATAATATAATCCACTTTAAGTTATACATATATCAAAATATCAGTATATAAATAATAACTAAAAAAAGACTTAAATCTTAAACCATAAGTCCTATATCATAGTATATTAGGTGACTGGATGGTATTTATCTAAGCATCTCTGCCCTTTAGTTTACTTCAACACAAAGTCACATAATAAATTTCACAGAGTTAAAAAATAGAAAGCACTTAAATTTTTTTTATAAGAAAGCCCAAATCCAAAACACAAAACACAATGTGATTAAACTTAATATTAAAAAAATAGAAACATATTGGTATATAAAAGAAGAGATAGACTAAACTATAATAAAGTAAGAGAGGGCATGGTATATAAACTACAACTATATTAACTTGTGTGTTTGTATCTAGCTAATAATTATTCCTTTATTGTGGTTCTTTTATGTTCAGTACAAAAAAAAAAGCTAACACTTTGTTCAATTAAAAATTCACCGGAAGAGTAATTTTTTATTAATTTATTTATTGTGTTATATAATTTAATTTTATTAAGTTTCATACTTAATATCTATAACAATATATAAAAAAAAAATCTCTTTTATATCCATTTTTCATTTTTTTCAATTTTACTCTTAATTATTATTTTAAAAAATAATTATTTTATAAATAATTTATCTCTAACCATTATTCTAAAAACCTATTTTATTTTAACAGTTATTTTAAAAATATTTTTTTGTGTATATATTTTTTTCTCAAATTTTACTTATTATTTTAAAAATTAATTATTTTATAAATATTTTACTTTCAACCATTTTTTTAAAAATTATTATAGTGTTCACTAAGAAAGCTATAAGTGCAAATATTATGTGATGAAACACATGAATAGAATCATATTTGAAAAAATTGTTGACTCATGGAATATAGTAATATGTACAATTTAGAACTCATATCTTAACTATTGTTTACTAAAAGATTGTGTACTCAAATATTGTTGATTGTGTTAATTTTCAATGACACGTTTCTAATAGAGTATATGGAATCTTAAAGACAGTTCATGAACAATAAATTTCATTTCTTTTGAGTATTTATAGAAAATAATGTTAGGTATTCTATGTTTACAAAGTTTATATGTAAATATTAGATGTATAGTCGTATTAGACGTAAATATTAGAGGTATTAGTTGTAAAAGAAGGATTGTATTATATTATTAGGATATAATTATGAATGAAATTTTGTGTTGAAATATTCTAGGTCCTTCTTGTTATATATATATATATATATATATATATATATATATATATATATATATATATAACACTTTTTATACACCTTAAAAGATATAGAAAGTGTCACTGTTTTTACCAATTAATTTAAGACTAAAACTAGTAGAACTAGTACAAACCAGACCTTAACCTATATAAAAAGTGTCATTTTCTATACAAACCAGACCTTAACCTATATAAAAAGGGTCATTTTCTATACTTGTTTGTAATAAATTTAATTGGTATAAAAAGTGACTTTTATTGCAAAATTTTCTCGTCTCATATATAAGCTTTCTATAGTGAGTCTACAACCAGCATAAAATATGTGACTTTTTAGAAATTGTATAAAAAGTTTCCATTTTCTATACCTCTTATATTTATATTGGTTTGGGAAATAATATAAAAAGTCTTTTTTTTAACTCATAAAATGATTTACATGACTAGTGTTAGTTAAACAAAATTGAAGTAATATTTTAACCGAACATAAAAAATCTTTTTTAACCGGCATAAAATTGTTTTTAACTGATCTTTTAGATTAATTTTTTCAAACATAATATTTAATATTAAACAAATTGAAGTAAGAATAAATAAATTTATTCTAAAATTTTTTATCCATTCAAAGACTCTCCCATTTAATAACTAAACAGGTTGAAGTAAAAAATTAAAATTTATTCTAAAATTTGTTATCCATACAAAAAAATTTCTTTTAGTAAAAACGAATGAATAATGTGATAATAATAAATAATATTAAGCAAATGTAAGATATTTATGTGATGAAATTAAATATTTATAGACCTTTAGATATATTAACAAATTATATGTTGATATTTTAACAAAACTATACACATATAACAACATCATTATTTTTCAATATTTTAAAAATAATTATAATAGCATGTCTTATTATTTTTGGTGTTATAAATAAGGCCAAATATATCCATATATGACATAAACTACTCTACTTATAGTTAGTCTTTTTAAATTTTTTAAGTTTTATAACATTTCTGTGACTTCTATCTTGAAATCTATAAAAGAAATTTTAGGGATATTACTCTTGTAGAGAGGATACATATTAAGTTTCATTATATATGGGTTAGTTTATTTCCAAACCCTCAAAGCAATCTGTTGTTGGAGTTTACAAATCAGGAGAGGCAGCTTTCACAACAAATAGAATGAACAGAGTCCAAACCACAACACGTCTTGCTCAATGGAGAATCGAAAACCTCGTTTATGACTCTCCCAGAATGTCTGATGCTTTCCGGATCGGAATCTGGGATTGGTATTTCTCTAAATATGTTTATTTTTGTGTTTTTGATTTGGTTTGAAATGAAGGAATTTGTCTCTGGAGAAGCACGTGAAGAAATCGTGTCTGACTCTTACAAGTTTAGACGGTCCAAATGCTCCGATTGCATCTTTAATCGTTCGGTTTGTAAATTCTGTCGGAGTTCGCAATATCATCACACGTTTAAGTATTAATCTCTTTTTATTTTTTATCTTTTATCTCTTATATTTTTCTTCTTATATATTTTTTCTTGAATTTGTTATTTCGAAGCGCTCGATAAAGCATGACTTATCTTATGGCAGGTTCCGTTTTTACGATTTCTCAATGTTGACTGTATACATGCATAAATCTACTTGTTTTTTATTTTACATGGTACAGGAATTGAGACCGAAGATATAAGCAAGGGTTTTGTCTGGGCAATTACAGTTCTACTACCTGACAAATTCATCATTAAAAAAAATTAAATAAAAATTTTAAAAAATCACAGACACATGAAACGTTGTTAGTCAACGTTAGTTAATTTCGTCTGAAAAAGACCTAATTGAAACACTTTTTCAAAAGTATTAGAATGTAATTGACACTTTCTTTAAAAATTAGTACCATCCGAATAATTAAACCTTTAACTAATGGCAGCCATGATGGAAGATGCATTTAGATTGGTGACAATGAATTAGAATAAAAAAGGAACTAGAATAAACATTCAGATTTTCTGATTAATTATATTATCTGATTTCGTGTCATCCAAATCAAATTTATAAAATTGTTGAAAGATCTAATATTTCTATGGGATTAAACCCCAAATTCTCAAATGCAGCTTTGTTCCGTTTGGGCAGAAGAAGGATTTTCACAGCAAAGATTGCATGCAAATGTTTCAAAGTCTGTATGTAAGATGGTAAAAGAAGGAATACACACTGACATCACCATCAATGTTTCTGGTGGAAGTATAGGAGCTCATAGAGCTCTTCTTGCTGCAAGATCATCTGTATTTCGCAGCATGGTCTCGCATAATTTTTCAGGAGAAAGAGTCTTCAACCATAAACATATCTGATATGTAACTTGATTCCTGTCAGGCTTTTCTCAATTATCTCTATGGAATCAACGAAAATAGAGAGTTTCGGAAACATAGACGGACCCTTATTCATGTAGCCGACAAGTATGACATACCTGATCTGAGAGATGCATGCCAGGAGAGTCTTGTTGAAGATATTAATACAGAAAATGTACTTGATAGGCTTCAAGATGCATGTTTATATAAGTTGAAGAAACTGAAGATGAGTTGCATCCAGTATCTTGTACAGTTTGGAAAAATATATGAAATTTTGGATGATTTCAATACATTCATACATAATGGAGATAGGATCTGATTGCTGAGGTCGTCTGAAGTTCTGTCACATCCTGCTATATCGCCGCCAGTAGGGAGGAAGAGTAAATTTGATTGTGTTAAGAGTAAATTTGATTCCGTTAGCATAGACTCGTATTTTTTTATTGTATTCAAGATTACAAGACAATTTCTACTCTATCCTATCAATTGTATGTTATCCTCAAGTATGAGTTCTAGCAGTGAAATAGTGAGGATGGAGATATCTCAAGTACCGTATGCATGGGTGATGAGTAGCCTTATATATGTTATGATTTGTATAATACCAAACATTACACAAATAATGGGAGTGGTTAGTAGGATCATGGAAAATCTGGGTGAAGACACTAGTGTAGGCAAGTGTTTCTGTTACGGTTATTTTGATCATTTAGCCTCAGTTTAAGAATCGAAGCATATCCAGCCGAGTTAAAAAATAGTGCATTTATGCCTCAGTTATGAACTGAAGCATATTTAACCTTTACTGCCTCAATTTCGAAGTCAACTGAGGCATAATATGCATAAAAATTAAAAAAAAAATTGAATGGCCACCAACATCCAGTCACTGTGAGCAAAATATGTAAATGTGCGACCATTGACGCCGGCAGTCGTGTCACTGAAAAATGTTTCACCAACCACTATTCCCACGCACATGGAGAAACTCACACCAATCACCATTGCAGGTCTGTACCTGAGACAAACCACCAACGTCATGTTTCTTCCACACGAGTAACATTTGCAAAACGAAGCAAGTCTCAGTTCACGCACCATACCTTCTCGTCGCACATCTACAACCAGCCACCACGCATGAACAAGAATGATTCAATAGCAAACCATTGTTGGCCACTGTAACTTCACCATTAAACGCAAACCCTAACTCACGCATGAACGACGACAATAGAGGTAGCGTCTGAGCGCCACGCGTTCTACAACAATGAAGAAGGGATGTGTGCTCTGCTACAATGGAATAAGGGAACCTGCGTGGAAGAAGAGAATTTGCGCGTTCTACAACTATTGGAGATGAAACGCAACAATGGAGATGTTGTTGTTGCACCACGTGAAGAAGATGCTTCAACAGTGCGTGATTCTGATTTTAACCCTAACAAGGCTTATTGCCTCGGTTGATTTTAAACCGAGGCATAAACAAGTATATGCCTCGGTTAAGTAACACCCACTACATAAATGTAACCACATATGTCTCGGTTAAAATTGGACCGAGGCCTAAAAGACAATCTGTCTTAGTTAAGTGTCCACCCGAGGCATAAAACTTTGTGTTTAATTTTAAAAATTGAAAATAGTGGGAATGCATAAAAATTTTAGGACATATATGTCTCGGTTGTCTATAGAACCGAGACATAAACATGTATATGCTTCGGTTGTCTATAGAACCGAGGTATAAACTTCCTCAAATATTACAAAAATGTCACTGCATCGTTATATGCCTTGTTTGCACTAGAATCGAGGCATATAGGGTACTGTAAAATGCACAAACAACACTAGTTAGAACATTGAAGTACAGTTAAGAGGATCCTGAGATACATTAAAGGAACCTCGAGTGTTGCGACATAATGGTAAAAGATACAGTATTGTGTGAAGATTTGATTAATTTCATCAAAATCTTCAAATGGGAGATTGTGAGAAGAGAAATCCTATATCGGTGGGAACTTATCTTGGGACTTACTTTTCTTGTTATAAAGGGAGCCTATTGTTTCCTTAGGAACACATCCCAAAATCTTTTCCTTTTACTTTAGCGTTTTAAGAGACATATTAAGGGAGAAAGTTAGTTTTTCCTTTAAGATTCTTCATGTATTTGTTTTTTCTATTTCCAAGAGAATAATTGTCATTGTTTTCTCCCTTACGATAAGAAAGAAAAGGTTTGTAATTTCTTCCACTAATGAAATTTTTGTCTATTATCAGTATTTTTCTCATCTTTATTTTAATTGTGAGTACTTGTCTTATTACTCTAATACCCAACCTAGATAAACCACAAAATTCTTCATCAAACTAAGTAATCCTCTCGTCATTATCGTAGTCATACACTCCAACAACTATACTAATATATTATAGAACATTATATATATATATATATATATATATATATATATATATATATATATATATATATATATATATAACAACATTACATGTGAATGCTATTTGTAGAAAAATCTTCATTGTGACAATTACCTAATCCAACATTAATAACTCAATTAATCAGGACTTGAAATTGAATTTTTTTCTTCCACGCTATTAAATGTTGTGTAAATAATTTAGTGAAGGAATAGGACCCACTATTTCCTTCCTTCTTTAACGAAAACCCTTAGTTAGTTAGCTGTATATATAGAAAATCATTTCAAGCATATACATAACTTAAGATAACATGGGTAATGGATTGAGTATGAAACTTCATAAATGGTCAAGTCCTGCATTTCCTGAAAAGATTGCTCTCATATGCACTTCCCTCACCGACAAATCCAAGCGTAGCATTTTCCGTTTGAAAGTGAGTCCAGAAAGGGTGCTGTTGAGACTGGCAGAGTCTGTGTGTGATCATCATCCAGTTCGCTTATTTCACATGGAGGTCGCTGCTCAAAGAGACGCCATGAACTGTTTCAACTTTCTGCAAGTGAGAGTGGTCGTAGATGACACTTCTCAACAGACTCAGTACAAGGGTGAGTGAAAGTTCAAGAAAGCTTCGAGAGATTTTTTCAAAATGGAAAACCAATCATCAGGGTTTTTCTGTACAAGTTTGTTTTGTCAGTAAACCTAAAACTTAGTTTTAAGGTTTTTTTTTTCATATCTTGAACAAATTTGTCCCGTTCTTACAAAGATAACAAGTCAAAAACATATTACTGATCATTGAATAAGTTGTGTGAATTCATGACAATAAGTTATGTGAATTCATCATGATTTCAAAAACAAAGTCTCCGGGACTTCACACAACTTATACGTACTTTGTTATGATATCATATGAAAACAAAGTTGTGAGAACTTCGCGCGACTTCTATGTTAATATCTGGACAAATTTGATCAGATAAAAAAAATCTAGATTTTAGGTTTACTGACCGTACATGTTTTTTCCTAACTGGGTTCATGCTCACCTTCTGCTTGTGAATATGCAGGAGAGGACTCTCTGAGCGATCTTTGTGGAAGGAAAAGTTGTTTTTATGAAGTGATGCGGAAAGTTGAAAGCAACGGTTCTGTGGAGACGGTTTCTTGGGAGTTTTTTCACTCATATAGAGTGACTCTTACAAGGCATATCAGATATCATGTGATCATTGAGTGTGACAAAGAGACAGGAATTAGGGCAAACATTAGAGGCCCTTTCGAATGTGAGGGTTCAGTTGTAAGAGAAGAATGTCCAAAAGGGTCACCGATTCAGCTTGTGGAAAAAGGAAAGCCATCAAAAGCTATGAGAGCCTTCGCTGAGAGCGAGTTTAAAGGTAAAGAGTATATCCTCTTCGCATGTGGTGCTTCTCGTAATCAAAGTGTCAATATTGTTAACACAGGTGCAGTTTTTCATGGTCATGGTAATGCCTCAACGTACATAGATTGTAAGATTGATATGCAAACGTCTGTGGAAAATTCACCTTCATCGTGAATTAATCATAGCTTCGATAGTTAAAATAAGAAAAATATTTTTTTAACAATTTTTCTTACAATGTCCTTTTCAGATAATAAGAAAAGTCATCAAAAATGTAGTTTTTAAAACATCATTCTCTATAAAATAATAACTTGATAGCATTAATAACAGTGATGCAGTTGCAAGAGGAATGTTTTCACAGAAATACAAGTCATATATGATAATTGGTAATGGAGAACCGGTCAAGGCATGACCATATCTTTAATTTATTTATATTGTTAGCATGATATAAAATATTTATCAGATTTTTAATTAATGATTAATCTTTATCAGAAACCTACCACTACTATAAAATTATGCAGACTCTGAGTTAATAAATTGTCTAATACTTGACTATAGTTTTGTCTTCTTTTTTCTTTGGCTTTTTGTAGTTTTCATATATAAGACCATATCAAATAAACCATTAAGATTTCAGAGAAATAAGATTCATAACAACTGGAATTTGGTATGCATAACTACCCAACTTTAAAGCCAGAGAGTGACACTTTAGTATAAGAAATAACAGGAAGACTAATCAAAACAGGGTTATTATAACTTTTTTTATTTAAATCAGAATATAGCACAAGTGGTCAATTATGTGTTTTAAAAAATGCTTGATAAGAAATGTGATTATTTTCATATTATCATTCAATAAAAATATTATGTACAAGTCTATTAACTTTGATAATAGTTATTTCAAACTTATATAACATTATAGAAATGATGCAACCATTAGCATGTTAATTACCAAAGTAAATTCGATCAATTGATATAAAAAATCTGATTGGCTTGACTGATTCAACCTGTCAATACTTCAAAGATGTGGACAGTTGAACTGATCAGTTAAGAAAACATAATTTTCATATTTAGCTTTTATTCAATATAAAATATATTTGTGATAAATGAAAATACATATTTTTGCATGTATTCATATAATTAATATAAATTAGGTATAATTACTCGTATAGTAGGGCTAGTGTGTCAAATAGGTACCCGATTTTAAAAAAATGTCAATTGTATCCCAACTTTTGAAAATTGCTTCAATTAGGTCCCTCTGGGACAGAGTTGTGGCACGTTGACTAACGGCGTTAGTCAACTCTGTTTGAAAGGGATCTAATTGAAACAATTTTCAAAAGTTGGGATGCAATTGACACTTTTTTCAAACTGGGTACCTATTTGACACACTAGCCTCAAACTTGGTACTATACGAGTAATTAAACCTATAAATCATTTTGTCGACTATTATTATCTTATAAACGTATAATTCATTCATTTATATTAATTTATAATTATATATATATATATATATATATATATATATATTGTACTATTTTATCACTAAAAATCGTACATAATATTACAAATAGAAATTTAATTAGTAATGATAACCATGGTGTTCAAGCTGTTGCATAATTAGTTTTGAACTAGTATTCTTTATATCTAATTTATAAACTCACAGATAAGAATTTGAAATTACGTTTGAAATAACTTACCATATATTAAAATATTAAATAGTTGATATATATATATATATATAATATTTTTTATATACATTGTTAAAAAGATATTCTATGTTATTTCTCTTCCTATTATTTCCAAAGCAATGAAAAAGGTATAAATTTAATTTATTTTATTTTATTTTGTATTATGTAGTTATTGTAATATTCTATAAATTTAGTTTTTGGTTCTTTTTGTAAAGGCTGTAGGCCTCAAAATCTTCTCTTATCAAGATTCATCTATTTTAAAGGAGATTTCTTGAGTTAATGTATTTAATATTTGTGAAGTGGTTATTACGGAGATTCTGACTTTTTAAATTCTTAGTATATATATAGGTTTAGTTATTATTTAAAAAATATTATCTAAGTTCTTAATTTATTATTGACCATTTCAACGTGGTTAATATCATATGTGGTTCTTTAATATTTAAGGATCTTGACCGATAGATTTTTAGCTTAATATTTGTTCTTTCTTGAACCTTTGATATGTGTATTATAATAAAGATTAGATTCTTTGATATAGTTGAATATTCAAATTGATCTAAATAGTGAGAAACCAGGATTTTCATATTTATTTTTTATTTAGAATAAAATATATTTGTAATAAATAAAAATACATATTTGCATATATTCATATAAATATAATTTTTTTTTCGACTATTATTATCTTATACAAGTACAGTTCAGTCGTTTATATTAATTTATAATATTTATCTTATTTTTTTCAAAATTGTATATTATTTTATTGCTAAAAATATTATATAATATTAGAAATAGAAATTTGGTTAAGATGATTTCAGCCATGGTTCAAGTTAGTTGGATAATTATTTGTGAACTAGTATTTTCTTATCTGTTTAATCACGTGTCAATTAAAAACATTGATTTCATCAATTAAACATTAACTTATGTAATTTTTCTTGTTACAAGAGTGCTTTGACTCATGTATTATTATTACGATGATATCAAGTATATAAAATTGTAAAAAGTTTATGTATTCACAGATAAGGAATTAAAAATTATGTTTAGAATGCATATGTTCGAAAATACATATTCCAAAATGTAATTATTTTTTTAATATATTATGGATTATGCCGGAAGATATATATTTTCGAATCTAGAAATTGTTTATAATATATATTTTGGATTAATTTTCAAATGTATTTTGGAATATATGTTCTGAAATATATTTTTGGTGTAGAATATATTTTCTTTTCTTAATATGAAGGTGCAATTAGTAATAGTGGGAGTGCAAGCAAAAAAAGATTGACGTATATCAGAAAAGGGAGTGAAATGCCCAAAAGGAGTTATCGAAGGCTTTGGAATTTGAGGAAATGTTGTGGGAAGAAGAAAGCTTGTATTTAGTGGTTTGCTTATGTAGCTTATATGGAAGCAAGAGTTCATAGAAAAAGTAGAATACAGAAGAGAGTCAAAAGAAAAAAAAATAATTCAAGAATAAGGAACACATATTACTTCAGTTGAAACTATAACTGAGTAATATGTCTTTTTACATGGGTAATAATGTAATATGTATTGTTATTATTTGTTATAATCTTAATCAAATATAATATGTTTTTTTTTTTGACAATTTTATATTTTTCTCAACTTATAATTGAGACTTCACACAACATATCTTACTTGGACAGTTTTAAATTTAACAGTTTTGTATTTCTTTTGATTAAGTTTAAATTTAAAACCAAAAAACATAATAAAAGAAATTAAAAAATGTATGATTGAATAATATTTGTCTTAATAATAAAAGTGAAAGAAAGTTTGTGAAACAAAAAGGAAACGTGCTAAATTTTTTCGAGATATAAAACTTATAAGCAAAACCAATGGTTGGTTATAAAGAATTTTTTTAATTGATTCCATGCTTGTCTTAATCATTTATTTCAATTATTTTCTTTAATTGAATGTTATTATTGGATTTCATAAGTAGTTTTTTATTATGACATAGGGTCTTTATTATGACATAGGGTGGCATACTCCCCCAATTTTTTTTTATTATTTATATAAATTAATATATAATTAATATATTTTTGTTATTAATTTATCAAGTGTAAAGCTTATTTTATAGTCCAACTCTTTTAGTAAGGTATCAAAGTCATGCCAATACAAAGTATTGCAACAAGACAAATATTTATTCAAATATTTTAACAAAGGATCAGACAAAGCTACAGTTAAAATTAAAATGATTAACGCCTCTACAGAATGTAACAAAACAACCATTATTGATAACATGAAGAGGTATTATGATTGTAGACATATATCACCATGTGAAGTAGTTTGAAGAATATTTTGTTTTGACATCCAACACAGATGGTCTTCTGTTCAAAGATTAACATTTCATCTTCTATGCGAACAATCAACTTTGTTTAAAGATAATGATGATATTAATGTTATCTTCAATAGATATGAAAATAGCAACACAATGTTTCTATCTTGGTTTAAGGCTAATAAAATTTATGCGAAAGGACAAAATTTGACTTGCTCTAAATTTTCAATCAAATTTGTGTGGATGGCTAAAGAAAGAGAATGGAAACCAAGGAAGAAAGGGTACAACATTGGCAAACTTACTTATATTCCTCTAAGATCTGGAGACCTATATTATTTGAGGATATTATTGTGGTAAATATAGATCTGGAGACCTATATTATTTGAGGATATTATTTGACCAACAACTAATTTTGTAGAGAGAGTTAATTAATTCATGTTGACTTTGTTAAGTGGTCAAGAGGTAACTTATTTAAGTTCAGATACACCTTGGCAATCATATGAACAAGAAGAAATTCAATTTGAAAGGTTTACATAAGAATTCTTAAATTATATCATATATACCAAATTATCAATTGAAGTTAAAAACATATATACCAATTTCGCTTCTGAGAAATATTAATCAAGGAAAAAGTCTTTGCAATATAATATTGCAAGTTAATCATTTAAGGAAGAATGTCATTTTTGCAACTGTAGTTGCAGGGAAAAACATTGGTGACAATATTTATCTCAAGAATGGATTTAGTTCCTTCTAATTCAGGGTTGTCTTTTAAATTTCAGAGAAAACAATTTCTAATATCACTATGTTTTGCAATGACAATCAATAAAAGTCAAGGTCAATCGCTTTCTAAAGTTAGACATTATCTTCCACATCCAGTATTCACACATGAACAACTATATGTTGTTATTTTTAAGGTTTAATCACACGGAAGGTTATCGTTTTCGTTAGAAAATCTCAATTGGGTCCTCAACTTCTAAATTATCTCAATTAGGTCCTATTTTTTGAAAATTTATTCCATTTGGTTATTTCCGTTAGGACATCATTGACAACGTGTGTATTATGTGTTAGCTCGTGGTTTATTTATTTATTTTTATTTTTTTAAATTTTTTTAAATTTTTTTCCTTAAAAAAATAGCTGACATGTGTCAAAATAGAGCTTTGTCACGTGTCAACTTGTAGTTTTGTTTAATTCTTTTTTATATTTTTTAAAAGCTGCCACGTGTCAAATTATAATTCAGTCACTTGTCAATTGTTTATGTGAAAAATCTCTGTATTTGCTATTTTGTCTCAATTTAGTCCTAATTTTTGTTTAAACTGGAGTAATTTCATAACTTCCAAATTGAAACAAAGTTTAAATTTTATATAAATATTATAATTATTTTTTTTATTATAATAGATATTTTTAACTAAATTAAGTTTATTTAAATTTAAATTTTGCATTGAACTTTATTTAAAATTTTGTTTTAATAATTTCTAGACAACTTTATAAATTCAAATGTAAAATTTTCCAACAATTTTATAACAATTACAAACATTTGGATTTTGTAACTTATATAAAACTATTTTAAAATTTTACATTTAAATTTATAAAGTTGTTTTAGATATTATTAAAACATTTTTTTAAATAAATTTCAAAGCAAATATTTATAAAAAAACTTTATAAATTTTTAAATATTTATTTAAAAGTTAAATTTAGTCTCAATTTTATAAATATCTATAATAAAAATAATTATTATAATATTTATATAAAAGTTAAATTTAGTCTCAAATTGAAAAGAATGAAATGAATCCAGTTTAAAAAGAAATTAGGACAAGATAAAATAACAAATACAAGGACCAAATCGAGATTTTTCACATAAGCAATTGACACGTGACAGAATTATAATTTGACACATAACAGCTTTCTTTATAAAAAAATTTAAAAAAAACTACAAGTTGACACGTGGCAAAACCCTACTTTGACACGTGTTAGTTGTTTTTTCGAGAAAAAAATTAAAAAAATTAAAGAAATCACGAGTTGACATGTGGCACACAGTTAACATCGTCAATGATTTTCTAACGGAAAGCACCAAATTAGAATAAATTTTCAAAAAATAGGACCCAATTGAGATTTTGTAACGAAAACGGAGACTTTTCGTGCCATTAAACCTATTTCTAAAGTTAAAACAAAGAAAAAACTGAAAATACTTATTCTAGATGAATATGAAAATGTGACCAAAACAACTAAAATCGTTGTCTACAGAAAAGAAAATTGAAACTTTTTAATGTAAGAGAAATTATAGGTATGCCACTCAGACTTAGTATTTGTGATTCTTTGTCAAACTTTTTCATCTGTTCAAACATAT
>Ga0214545_1001297_pt1 | contig 46164 bp, 21 predicted proteins | sample CNSS4metaG_FD_160064 | JGI IMG/M metagenome (GOLD analysis project Ga0214545, IMG submission 160064) | Root nodule microbial communities from cowpea collected in UCLA plant growth center, Los Angeles, California, USA - CNSS4 | ecosystem: Host-associated > Plants > Roots > Nodule | place: USA... | reverse complement strand
GACAATGATTATGATTCTTTGTATGATGCATTTCAACAACTACTTCATAAATCTAGTAAGTTAGATGCTGCTCACAAGAAATTAAAATATGATTTTAAGGAGTTACAAAGTAAGTTTGAAAAATCTCATGAAGAAGAAGAAATTTTGAAAAATAAAATTTCAATTTTAGAAGATAAAGAGACTGAAATTATTGAATGTGCATCTTGTAAAAGTTATATGTTTGATTTAAATATTCTAGAAAAACAACTTGAAGATGCAACAAATAATAAAAGGTTTGGAAAACCAATGTTTAGGAGAAAGGTCTTTCATAAAAATAAGCAAGCTCCCAAGAATAAAAATAAAAGAACCCGTAGAGTATGGGTAGAGAAAGGAACAACTCATTCTTGGAATATAAATTGTGTAACATGTTTTTATTGTATGCAAAAGGGGCACACTTCAAATGAATGTAGAATAAAACATTTTGATGTCCCTAATGGAAGATGTGCTTGGATTCCTATTATAAAGTAACATGTTTTTAACCTCAAAGGACCCAAAGAAGTTTATTGGGGACCAAGATGTTATTATTTTTTGTCTCGCAGGATATTTCAAAATCAAGAAAGTTTCTTTGATGTTCAAGAGCTAATATATTTATCAAACTTTTGGTATCCCGGTGAGTTCTATGATTTTATAATGGGTTTGGGAATTTTAGATATGTGAAAAAGTCTTAGAAGTCATTAATTTCAGTGTTTTCCGGAAAACTCCGATGTGATAATCGATTATCTAAGAGGATAATCGATTATCAACAAATCTGGAAATTTTTGTGCTTGGTTATGAAACAATAATCGATTATCTTAAGCTGATAATAGATTATCTTGCATAATAGAACGCATATTTTCAAATTCTTTACTGTTTAAGTGAACTTTTCAAAAATTTAGACCATGAGCAACAACTAGGTACTTCATAAATGTAAATTAGTATGTTGGAGTTCATTTTGTTAAAATAATATTTCTTTCTTTAAACCCATAATTTTTAATCTTTAGAGTCTCTCTTTCATTTAGGGGGAGTCTTTGATTAAGGGGGAGTATTTGTTCTTGAAATATTTGTATCAAAAAGGAGAAATATTACATGTAGGAGGAGTTTTATATCTTAAACAATTTTTTTTTAAGGGGAAACTTAAGTTATCTGATTTAGGGGGAGTTGTCTAAAGAATTCATTTTTTATTATGATCAAAAAGGGGAAGATATATTTGTGTTATTATCTTGTGATAAGTGGTACCTATTTAAGGGGAAGATATGTGTTTATTAATATCTTGTAATACCTTATGTTTTAAAAAGGAGAGAAAAATTATTTATCTTTTATTTGGATTAACTACTCTTTTCTCTTAAGTTGTTTATTAAGAACAGGACACATCACAAGTCTTCAGTAATTTTTTACCATCATCAAAAAAGGGGAGATTGTTGACAAAAAGAAGAAGATGGACATCTTCCTCCAATAAAGGAGTTTTGATGATGATTTATGAAGAAGTATGGAAGACTTGATGATGATGCATGGAAAAAATGTTGAAGACTTAAAAGAACGCTTCGATTCAAGAGATTAGTTGTTTAAAGTCTTGTAATATGTGAGATAGTTAAATTAGTAGGTCAAGAGTCAAAAGGCAGAACCCAAACAGCAGAGCAATAAGAGATAGTCTTATTTTTACAAACGCACCGTGATAATCGATTATCACTTATGATAATCGATTATCATAAGTTTTCTTTTAAATTTTTTAGAAACTGCTATGGAATAATCGATTATTTCAGAAGATAATCGATTATCAGCGTGAAGCAATTTTTTTCAAAAACTACTCTAGAATAATCGATTATCACTTATGATAATCGATTATCTGTGGCAGTTGTGACTTAACTTTTCATATTCTTAACCTAATTCCTAAATAAGCTTCTATAAATAGAGTTGTAGGCTTTCATTGTAACACACAGAAGTTAGAGAAGTCTAAAGTACTTGAGAACTCTCTGTGGGAAGGCTTTGAAAAACGTAGTATGGGTATAGCGATAACTTTCATCAAGTGGGATCTTGAGTGATTGAGTGTTGCTATTGTTGCTAGGAGAAACCAGTCATCCTTTGTGTGATTCAAAGGAGGTGTTCATTCCTTGTGTGATTCAAGGAAGGTGTTTTCATCCCTTGTGTGATTCAAGAGAGGTGTTTTCTAAACCCTAATCTTTCTTATCATTGATTGTAAATTTGGTTTATTTTAGTGATTGAGTTAATCTTGTTTTTTAGAGATTAACAACTGGACGTAGAGTCTTTTGATCCGAACCAGTATAAATACTTTGTGCAATTTTCTCTTTTGTACTCTCTTTATTTTATTGTGTTTATTAAAATAAAGGAAATATTTTTAATTGATCTTTGATATTAAAAGGGAAAATTTTAAAAGCACAATTATTATTAAGAACCCAATTCACCCTCTCTTGATTTTTGTCCAAACACTTAAACATTTCGTTGTGCGATACCAATAGATGTTATTTAGATCATCCATTACTACCTTCAAGTTGATGGTGGGGTTATACTAAACCGTAGTGGCAAACATTTTTCACCTCTGGTTCATCCAAATGGTGGAACCTACCACGAAATTTCTTGCACTCATCCTTCTTATCAAGTTTATATCATTCGCTACAACTTTGGTTGTATAATTTTGAATCTTGGGCCAGCTTTTGCTTCTTGATGTTGTAGGAGATCCTTCTAAATTGCTAACTGAATGCCATTAACAAAAATAATAAAATTCCTAAAACAACATAGATAAGATCACATGAATATAAAAGGATGTCATTACCTAGTTCTCTAATTTTTTTGGGTGCTCCATGCGTCAAAGAAATTGTTCATATGATTTCTGCATTTTATTGCAAGGCTGTTTAAAAAAGGCAATGACTCGAAATTTCTTGGATAAAGGGGTATATCATTCTAATACCAATTAAAGTATTAATTAGTCATTTGCTGAACTAATATACTAATTTGAAATTAAGAGAAGGAAAAACTCATGTGTTGGTGCCTAGGCCAGAGAGAAGTGCCATAATTTTTAAAGATAATTTTTTCAAACTACATTAGCTTTGGTATAAAGTATTCTTCCTAGCTCCTTTATGGTGTTCACCCAGTAGATATTCCATACTGATTTCTTTATCTGCCAAGAGAATGTTAAGCTTTTCTTTGTTATGTACACCTTGCTCAAGTTGTTATAGGCAACATATATACAAAATTTACTAAACAAAAGATCGTATAATCATAAACTTTAGAAACTATCACAAAAAATTATTTATTAGCTAAGTGTATGAGAAATTTCATCCACTTAATTTTCTTCCATAAATAAAAAGGTTTTTCGTTGACTACAACTACATATTTGACGTTTAAGTACCCAAAAAGAAATTTATGGAGCAGGGTTGCGGCCGATTGTATTTTCCTTTCCAAAAACAACAAAATCAATTCTATAACTTGAAACAAACTAATATACTCCAGGGTAAGATTCAAATCTTTAGTAATCTTCTCAAAGTCTCTAACATTGTGTTTAGATTGAGCATTTCAACAATGCTTAGAAATTAAAATGCTTTGTATTTGAATTGTTTGTAATTAAATTTTATTCATTTTTTAAATAACTTGTTTGGATAAAGACATTAAAATACCTGACATTTCAATTTTTTGTTTGAAAAAAATAAATTGAATTTATTGTGAGATAAAATTTAATTTTAACAATATTTATTTTATGCTTAATTATGTTTTGAGTTCATGATAAATTTAGAAACACGCTCGACAACCCAGATGGGTCGAGCAGACCCAACTACGCAACCAGATTGGTTAGACCTGACGACCCACCCGAGTTGGACTGACTGGGAAGCCCAGATAGACTGGATGGCCCGATGATCTAGAGGGCTGATGGCCCATATTGCACGATTGTGCCGTCAAGTTCGTCAATATGGCACGGTCCAACCCGTCTAGGTCATTGGCCCAATGCTCTAGACGGGTCCGACAACCCGAACGGGCCCGACGATCAAGACGGTTCCGACGACCTGGACGGGGCCGAATACCCGAACAGGTTTGACAACTCAGACGGGCCCGTATACCCAGACGGGCCCGAAGACCTGGACAGGTCCGACAACTAGGATGGGCCCGAGGACCCAGACAAGGTTGACAACTCGGATGGGCCCAACGACCTAGACGGGCCCGACAACTCGTACGAGCCCATTCAAACCGTCAGGTCCATCCGGGTCGTCGGGACCGTTCTGATAGTCTGGCCTGTACGAGTCGTCGGGCCTGTTTGGATTGTTGGGCCCATCTGGGTCATCGTTCCTGTTTGGGTCGTCGGGCCCGTCTGGGTCATCGGGCTCGTTCGGGTTGTCGGGCCTGTCCAAGTCATCGGGCATGTCCGGGTCGTCGGGCATGTCTGGATCGTCGGGCCCGTCCGGGTTGTCGGGTACGTCCGAGTCGTCGTGCCCGTCCGGGTCGTCAGGCATGTTTGGGTCGTCGGGCATGTCCGGGTAATCGGGCCCGTCCGGGTCATCGGGCATGTTCTGGTCGTCGGGCCCGTTTGGGTCGTCGGGTACGTCCGAGTCGTCGTACCCGTCCAGATCGTCTAGAATGTGAGGTTGAGTGAGAAGAATTTCAAATTTCTCCTATTTTGAGGGTATTTGAATTTCTACTAATTTAGCTAATTGAAATCCTTCAAAAAAAATGCTTGCATTTGAAATGTTTTTTAATTTCTCTATCCAAACAAAGCATTTCATTACAAAGAAATCTAAATTCTTCAAAAAAAATAAATTGCTTCACTAAAATACACTATCCAAACACACTCTAAGTGAATTTTTTCTCCGTGATAATCCTTTGTCACTTGATTTAAAAAGCTTAGCAAGTTGTTCGACTGTCATAACATGAGTACATGTCCATGAGTGGATGTCCATGAACAACCAATTATTATCGTTAAAGTTTAAATTGATACTACGATATCAAAATGAACAATTTTGTCCGTGTTTGATGAAGAAAGTCATAAAAATTGAACCTTTTGGAAATAAAACATTTTGAAAAAGGGTCTTTTTACTTCTGCTTTAAAGCCTTGTATTTGGTCATGAGCAATTCAGTCTTCTCCTTCTTGAATATTTCCAGCATCTCAAAAACAACATCAAGTTTTCTTCATTTGTGTATGCTTCACACAATCCTTTATCTTGAAAACTACAAAATAGAAACTATGGGATCTTTGGAAATGAGGAAAAAACTAGAAAAAAAAACTTCATACCTTACGAACTCATTTGCAAAATGAATCCTAGTTTGAACAATCCTTGGTCTGAACAAACAGTACACAACAACAAAAGTACATCAATATAAATGTGGTTTTATAAACAAATAAAATTGACAACCAAGTTCTGCAAGAAACTTTGAGAGGGTAACGACTACCAAGACAACCTTCTTTCAAAGAGTGGAGGCTTATACTTAAACTAATGCATGTAAGCCTAGTAACATGTTTTAGAAAAAAAAAAAAAGCTCAAAATCATCTTTACATATTAAAAAAAAAAAAAGGAACAAAAATACTTTATGTAATCCCAACCATAAAGTGGTTTCTTCAGTGGAATACCAGAAACTACTTCAACTTAAGAGGAACAATATCCCTATCATATATATATATATATATATCAACTATAGAGGTAGCTAAATGTTGCAATTCAAAATTTGAATTTAGAATTTAACAATATTTCTAAATCTGAAGAAAGGCGCCAAAATGAGTATAAACCCTAAACCCCAAATTAGTGGAAAAAATAAACCCTATGTCAAAATATGAGGATTTTATGGAAATAAAAAACAACTAACTAAGATAAAGAGGTTGTTTATACCTTCAAATGGTTAATCCTAACAAACCTGCAACCAAAAAATACAAAAGAGGGAAAGATTAGAGGTAAAAACATAGGAAACAAACTTCTTTATATAGATATGTAAGGAAGATGTTTCATTTTTTTTTTATCACACTTCTTAGAGGCAAATACAATTTGGTTTTCGTAGAACAAACATAAACCTAACCTATACGCATGGTCCACTATCGTCAAAGAATTTGACTTCAAAATCTGAAAAGCAGGTCTGAAGACTACCTTAGTCAAAAGCGGACCTCATCAGAGGTTCAACCACAATTCCAGCACATATCCAGAGTATCTTCTTAAAATTGAAAAAAAAAACTTGAATAAAGTAAAATTAAAGATTCCAACACAAAATTGGAAAACCCTTTTCTACATTCAACCATGTTGCGAAAAAAGGGATAAATTTGTAGAGATGACCAAAAAATGAAATACTTGGAATATGATCAGAAGAGGAACGTGCCTTCAATGTAAGAACAAACAACTATCACATATCACATTTCAAATTAAATAAAAAAAAAACTACTTAAAGGGATACACTTTTTTTGTGATTGTGAATTGTTATAATTAAATTATGTGTTATTGTGATTGTGAATTAAAAATTTGGCTAATGTTATAATTTTTATTTATTATGTGTTATTGTTATTATCTTTGGTTAATTTCAAACTTTTTTTTACTGACTTTTATTAATTTTAAATTAATGTTATTATCATTTTTATGTTTTCATATATTTTTTATTTTAACTCTCAATATAAATATAATGACTACAATTCTAAAATAAATTTATTTCATTTTATGTTATTATTATTATTTTAACTTTTTTTATTTATATTTATATTTTTATTAATATATAACTAAATATATATTATAATCTTTGGTTAATTTTGAATTTTTTTACTGAATTTTATTAATTTTCAAATAATGTTATTATTATTACTATTTATTTATTGTAAAAACAATAGTTTGATTTTTATTTATATTTTTTAAATTATGTTACTATAGAACATGGTGTAGTGGTACTAACTTCTTAATAGAAAAAGATGTCAAAATAATCGTAAAAATATTACTTTAACCGTTTCATTGCAAAAATAATATTTATATTTTTCAAATTACCTTATTATTATTCATTTTCATATTTTCATGTATTTTTTATTTTAACTCTTAATATAAAAATGATGATTAAAGTTCTAAAATAAATTTATTTCATTTTATGTTATTATTATCATTATAACTTTTTTATTTTATACTAGTGAAACGGACTTTATCGCACCTGTGTGTTCACATTTTTTTAAATATATAATTATTTTTAAAATAGTTGTTAAATATAAAATTAAAAAAATAAAATATGTATACATAACTTGTTTTTTAAATAACGGTTTAAAACAATTTTTTTTTAGAATAACGATTAAAAATAAATTATTTATAAATAATTAACTTTTAAAATAATTAAGGATAAAATGAAATAATGAAATGTAAAAACAAAAAAAATTGTATCCTGTTAGTATATTGTTATAAATTTATATAAGTAAATATATATTGTTGTGAATCTTTAAAAATAAAGAAAATAGAGTGGGTATTTAAAAAGAAACAGTTGTGAGCACCAAACTTTGCCCCTTGTGAAATAAATAGAGTGGGTAAATCTTTTCCTTTTAGTTAAATTTAGATGTACTTCTTTTTGTGTTGGATAAAAAAAATTTACACTTTGTGCTCCTTCAATTCTATTAAGTATAGATAGATTTAAGTTAATTATTATCTCTATAAACAAATTATAAATTTCAACGACAAAAAAATATAAATACTTTCATTATTATTATCTTTATACTAAAAAATCCTCTAAATTTAACTTAAATATTAAAACATAAGTAATTTTATAATGAATGAATTTAAATTTGTAGATAATAATTTTAAAATAACATAATTCACTTATAATAAAACATTCCAAATCAAGAATATATATTAAGAAATTCTTCTTAACATGTTTAATTGAGAATTAATGCTCATTCATAACATTTTAAATACAATAAAGATGTTTAATAGTACCTCTTAAAATATATTAGTTAAAGAAATAAATTTTTGACTTACTGTCATAAAAAAATATGCTATAAAACATTAATGACGAAGTAAATTTAAATATAATTTTAATTATTTTTTAACTGAAAAAAATTAACCTAAATTATATTGAACAAATTATTATACATGTGTAATATACATATTTTGTAACCCATGTTTTTGTCTATAAAGATAGTAACCAAAGTAACATTTCTTCCCCAAATCTGCAATCCTTTTTATTAGAAATATAATTTTTGATGAATGTTTCTTACTGTAGGTACATTTCCTTTTAATTTAACTTTATTAGAGGCAATCCTTCGATATCTAATATTGAAAAATTTTAATATTCACCTTAAAATTTATGATCTTAGTAATGTGTGACTAAACTTGAAACATATATTGATTTTAAAAATAAGATAAAAGTTATTAAAATAAATATCATGATAATCTTTTTTTTTTGTGATGTAACTAAATTTGTAAACAATTTTATCATACATAATACACGTTACTTTGATGTCTGACCGTCCGATACTTACTGATTTTAACATTGTATTGGGAGATTACAAAATCATCTCATGGAATTTATGTGACTTCCTCAAATCAAACCATCTGGGTGTAAATTTATGTTCTTTAAATTCTCATATTTTCTTTTCAACTCTTTGCCTCTCTTCCAAGCTTATAAAAACCAACACATGATCTTCGAGCGAAGTTATGTTCATGAAAAATTGGGTAGGCAAAATTGAGAGCAAGAAAAATCTACACTTTACAATAATTTACCATTAGACAATTAGATCAACACAAAAAGTAGTAAATTTCTTTGTTATTTCTCCTCGTAAAAAACCAAGTAAGCAAAGGAATGAAAGTAAAAAAGTAAACAACTTGCTCTTTCCTATCCCTGATTTGGATAAATCATCCAGTTTATTAAAAGCAAATCTATTTCAATGTAAATCAGAGTTTGATGCCAACAATTTTCCAAAAAGCAGTGTCAAAGCTATTTAATTTATGTGCAAAGTATGTATAGTATGCCAAACCTATAGAATAAATTTCATGAAAACCTATTAAGACAAATTATAAATAACTATGTTAGAGTTTTACCCAATGTATCAAAAAAAAATTAAAAAAAAATCTATTATAGAATGAAATGATTAGAAGTATGTGTATTGTGTACCGGTTCACAACTTCTATAATACTTAATACAACAATATTTAACATGCCAATTGAAATAAACTAAAGAAAATGGGTGAAAGAGAATTCTGTTGTTGAGCTACTTCTTCAAGGGAGTTTGAGAGCATAAAGACAACAGTAAATAAAGCAAAATAACCTCAAATTCACAAAATTAAGTATGAATATCTAAGGGAAAAAATTGATGTTGAGTTAATAATTATTAAAAAGGATGACGAGTTTTACCAAAATACAGTTTTCCAAATCTTCCATCTTCTAGTTCTCTACCAGGATCAAAGAAGTTTGTAGTCTCTTAAAAGTGTTTTGATACGATCCTATCCAGGAAAAAGTATGATCGTTTCTGAATTTGAATCCTCAAGAGGCACGACACGAATAAATAAGAGAAGAACGTGAAATAAGACAGAGATGGAGGATGCCACAATCTAGCAAATTGATAAGTCAAGTGAAGATTCGCCACAAAAATGTTAATCTTTGATAAGAACCGGAGGCCTAAGCCAAGAACAAAGAGAATCCTCTCTTTAATGAAATCAAATTCAATATATGACTAAAAGTACCTACATTGTTTTTGGTACCTCTATATATAGGAACATAAGTTTAAGAAAACCCAAGAACTCTACAAGAAGGCCCAAGCCCAAAACATAAAAACATAAACTAATTTATAAAAGAAAGCCCAAAACCCGAAAACATAGAACATAACTAATTTCTAAGAGAAAACCCAAAGTCTAAAAACATAAACTAATTTTCCTAAAAATTATCCTTCAAATGTGTTTCAAGCCTTGATCTTCATATTCTTTGAATTTCAGAATGCTTGTAGCATCAGGAGCCTTGAATAGTTTTGATCTTCCAATCTCTTGCCCTTGTCATAGGTCCTTTAAATTGTAAAGGTTCATCTTCAAGTTCTTCTTGTATGGAATATTGGGATAGTCCTCTATCATTCCCTCCTTCTTGAAGAGAATTTGTTCTCAAATTTGTACCACTTGAAGTTTAGGAGATAGTCCTCTATCATACCCTCCTTTTTAAAATGAATTTGTCCTCAAATTCGTCTCACTTGAAGATTCCTTATCATTCTCCCCTGTTTGGAGAGAATTCGACCAGAATTTAGAAGGTCCTACGCACAAACACAAACATAAATCAAAGACACAAATCTAAAATAAAATAAAATAATAGAAATTCTACTAAAATGAGATTTGGATCCTGAAAGAGGCCAATCTCTTATTATCAAAGATTTTGGAGGTCTGCCTGCAGGGTCGAATACCCACTTGCACAAATCATCAAACAATTTTAAATTAAAGATAAAATGCTCAAAGAAAAGAAAATGAATATTGCTCAAACAAACAACCCAATTATAAGTATGACTTTGATCACCCATAAGTTTGTTAGAAATGGGTAAACGAGCTAATTCATGAGCATATATTTCTAAGCTTGTGTCTTTTTTTATCATCATTTCGTCTTCCCATTATTGATCTCCTTGTTGCTTGATGAACAAGACTTCCCTAAGAATCCTTTCTTCTTTCCATTGTTGATGCCATTGCTCTTTGATGAATAATTCGTCCATAGGCAATAGAACAATCAGAGGAAAGTTAGTACCTTTTTTCATTGACAATTCATAATGCTCTCTTATTTCTTTATCTTTTTCTCTCTTTTCTTCCTTCTCTCTTTTTCTACTTTATTCTTTCTTTTCTTTTTCTCGCTTTTCTTTCTCTTTTCTCTCTCCTTCTTCTTTCTCCTCTCTCTCGATCTTTTCTTTCTCTTCTTTTTCTCTCTTTTCTTTCTCGTCTCTTTCTCTCTTTTCCTTTGCTTCATTTTCTGTAAGTGTTTCCTTCTCATGAGCTCTTTTTAGCTTTCGCTCTTGCCTTGTTTTTAATACATCTAATCTTTGCATTGTCCTTTCTTCCTCGCTCTTGCCTTGAGGTCTTCACGAATCATGGGACTGGCATCCCCATTAGGACATTGATGAGTTTCATGCCCATAGCCTTTACATTTGGAACATCTTAATGTACTTATCTTTGGCAATAATTTTCTATCAGGATTGTGCTTCCGTTTAATACTAGCAATCTTGCCATTTAGCTTTATATCAACACCCAATTTCGTCCGGCTAAAGAAATAATAGAATCAATAATAATAATTTATTTTTTTAAGAAAATAAAAAAATAAAAAAAAGTAAATAAGTTTTTTCTTTGTCTAAATAATAATAATAGGATAATAATAATAATAATAATAAATAAATAAATAAATAAATAAAAAGAAAAAAATAGAGAGACTGTTTTAATCTTATATGTATTTTCTTTTGAGGCTTTGTTTCTATTTTAGCCCAAAATACTCTGTACACCCACACCGTTTTTTCTTGCAACTAATGCAGTCCAAAATTTAATTTTCGCACCCCCACTCTATGCTTTGTCGTTTCTACTCCAGATTAAGAAGTTAGTCTAATAATTAGAAACAAAATATGTTCTAATATTTAGAATCATTTACTCTGATTTTGTGCTCTGATTTTATGACACCTCCTTTTTCAGATGAGAAAAATAGTAATATGTTTCTCAAGAATATCTTTCTTGTAATTATAATTAATTTGTCTTGATCATGTTTGATTTTGTGCTCTGATTTTATGACACCTCTTTCTCCAGATAAAGAAAGTAGTAATATGATTCAAAGCAATATCTTTTTTACTAATTAGAATCAATTTTGCTGATCACGTTTGATTTTGTGCTCTATTTTTTTTGTGATTTGATTCCCATAATGTGATAATATTAAAATCAATTCTTGCTTTTTAAATTTCTTTGTAATCAATACTGACTTTATTATGAGATTACATTAGATTTATAATGTTGTGTATATAAACCCATCAAGAAAAAGAATAGAATAATTTTTCTCTCGAAATTCTAGAGACCTCTCTCACCCTAAGCACACATTTTCTTTTAATCATCGCATATAAAAGACCCACTCACCTTAGATCGCCATCCCCACGTGCTTCTTGGTATTCCAACGCAACTATTGTAAGTCTGATCTCCCGTTCAGGTTTGCAAAAATTAATGTTTGTTGTGTTATGCAGTCTTTCTCGAGATTTGGTTATGATCTTGGTTGAATTTGATGTTTTCACTATTTCTTTTTGATATGGAAAAAGCATTACGGTCATGCATTTTTGGGTTCATTAGTTTTATAATTAATGTTTGTTGATTGCATTGGGTTGTGAAAGTTGTTGCATAAATAAGTGAGATATCATGTTTTAACATTCTATGAATATGTTGTGCCATATCTTTCATATTAAGTGTTTTAAAACTTTTTTTATAATAAAATAATATGTTTAATCCTAAACGGTTGTTTCCTAATCTTTTATTTATTTATTCATTTATTTTTCTAATGTTTTCATAAATAATGGACATATAATAGTCATGTTTTTGGGTATCATGTCTTATTTTGGATTTTTTTTTCTCTTTAAAGGAAGTGATAACAAATAAATAATTTAAATACCCTTTTAACTTTTAAAATGTATAAGTGCTCGTGTGACCGCTCGCGTCGTCTCAGTACTTAATACCTTCTCTCTTCTATAAGATTACTAAAAAAAATACAAAATTTTCAAATATTAAAAAAAGAGTGATATCAACATCTTCGAACAAATTGTTTTTTTTTTTCAAAAAGTTTTTCATAAAGAACTACGTGACCCTGATTCTCCATTATGAATTGAGATACGTAGGAGCAAGAACTAATCCTTGTTGGACCCAAAAAACAAAAAAACAATTTTTATTTCCTTTGTTTTTCTTTGTCATCTTTATTAATTTTTATTTATTTATTTATTTTTTTTATTATTATTTTTTTATGTTTTTGGAAAATAAACATTTAAAGGAGGCCACCTCAATTTGTATTTTAATTAAAGGTACCATCTTAGGATGGACGTTGTAGGGTGCTAACACCTTCACTACGCGTAATTAACTCCCGTACCCCCAAACTCTGTTTTCGTAGACCTTGCTCCTTTTTATGGTTTCCATAGTTTCCTATAATAACTATGGTGGCGACTCCAAATCTCTCTTTTTTATATTTTATTTTTGGTTCGTCATCCCGTCACGATTTCGGTTGTGACAGATGGTGACTCCACTAGGGACTTTAGAGAGTTAGGCCATTTAATTAAATATATAAAATTGATGTGGTTGTTTCAAATTGTTTTTGTTTTTTTTATTTTTTTTCTCTTTTCTTTTTCATTCTTTTTTTTTCTTCTTATATTTATTTGTTTTGTTTTGTTTTTGTTTTATTTCTCATTTATTATATTATTATTATTATTATTGTATATATTTTTGTTAATTTTGGATGATTGAATTATTTATTTATTTATTTATTGTTCATATTGCTTTATTTTTATGCTTGAATTTTGAATTATAGGATAAATGACTTTATTATATATATAATTGTCTGGTTTTTCTGTTTGTTTGCAGGAAGGGGTTTAGGTACGCATTATCCCCCCTTCACACACACTGTGTGCATGACATGAGTGAGGCCCTATACCCGAGTCTGAGTAATTTTAGAATTAGAGGGGATTGTGTAGCAGTGGATGTACTTCCCAAGTGGTCATTGTGAGAATCCCAACTAGAGTTTGTTTGCTTCATTGGTACTCTCACCTTTTGTTGTTTACCAACTGTCGTGGAAAATGCCATGAAGTGGGTCATAACTCTAGTGACCTTGATATTTAGATATTAGGAAACCATCCTGGTAAGTGCATGTATTTTATCTTAGAACCATTAGGCGCCAAACCTTTGTTAAGACACAAAGGGAGATATAGACATATTTTTATTCCTCAGTTTTTTTATTTTATTTTATTTTATTTTCTTTCCTCTTCTTTTTTGTGATTTAGTAATAAAATCATGCATGACATATTATTGCATCCATGTATTTATGTTTTACCATGTCATCTCATCATGTTTATTTAATTTTAGGTCTGAAATTATAAAAGCTGTGATTAAGTTTAAAAAGAAAAGGCAAATTAACGTGGAATTTGGAGTTGGGGGCAATTAGATTTTGATACTTTGAAGAAGAAATTATCCTCTAGGGTTATAGAAAGTAATTTGAGAGCGTGATAGATAGGTCTAGAGATTAAGTTTTCATTCTAACGCATTGATTTATGAGCTTTCTAGATGGTTGGGTGTGTGGACTCTTTTCCATGTTAATTTCTATTTACTCACAACTTTATAATTTCTTAATAAAATAAACGATTTGCATTATGTTTTTCCTTCCTTTTCTTTTTCTTATCTTTTTTTTGTTTAATAAAAATAATAGAGCAAAAATAATAAAAACAAATACGACAAGGCCAAGGCACCCCTATAGGATGCGAGCAAATAGTAAAAATATGGAGGATTGGGAAACCACAAGAGAAACAATAAAAGCAAATATCAATTAATTAAAGGACCAAGTAGGTCAAATCTTGGAGGCCTTGAAGTCCTTAAAGGCCTCAGGAGAAGCTTTATCAGTAAAGGGTGAGGAAAGCACTCACGACGCTCCTGTTGCTTTCCCAGCGTACGGATTCCCACCTCAATTTGTATTTTAATTAAAGATACTAATGTCTTAGGATGAGCGTTGTAGGGTGCTAACACCTTTCCTACACGTAATTAACTCCCGTACCCACCAAACTCTATTTTCTGAGTATTTTTTATAAATTTTGCGTTTATTCTTATGAATTAATGAAAAACCCATCATTTTATACTTAAAAAATTGTTTATTATTTTTTCTAGACAGGCGAACTGGTTCGATAACAAATAGTTCTTTTTTCCTAAATTTATTATTTTTCTTTTTCCTTAATGGTGGCGACTCCAAACCTCTCTGTTTTATATTTTATTTTTGATTCGTCATCCCATCGCGATTTTGGTTGTGACACTTTATAATTCTGGATTCCAAGGCATTAACGTCCTCTACCAAGGTCTCATAAACACTAGGTGTATCTCTACATGTCACTTTCTTGGTACATTCAAGTCCTCTAACCAAATGATCCTGATTAAGAGTAGGATAATTTAAACCATATGTTAAACCAGTTCCAGAAGAGTGCCTCTATGGAATCATGTTGCATTACTCAATATTGCTTGTTCCTGTAAGAAAATGTTAGTATAATAAAATATATTTAGGACCTCACCACCCTTTTAAGTGTTTCACTCAAATTCTCACTCGTGTATCACACTTATAGGTTTTTTTTTTCTTGAATGTACTCTTTTGCCCTTTATCACTCAAATTCCCTTTAGCGTTTGACAAAGAACTCTAGTAGCTTAAGCAAAGAGTGAACAAACAATGTGAAAAATGTTGTGAAATCTAAATCTTGACTCAAGAGATAAAAGAAAATACAAAACTCTAGACAAAACTTTAAGAAATTTTAAAGACACAACACAATAAAAAAAATAGGACCAACAAAAAGAGTTAAAGGAGACAACACGGAGACTCTTTGAGAAAGACTGATTGCAAGTAAAATGTCAATAAATCACAAATAAAATGCAACAAAAGGTTGTGTTGAACTCCACTTTTTTTTGGATCCTTACATGTTTTCTTTTCAATATATATTTGTTTCCTTTTGATTTTGATCCACAATATTTTTTTTTGTTGTATATTTTTTTTTTGCAGTTCAACACAACAACAAACTAAACAATTTATTCTTCAAACCCTCATACTTATGTAAATCAAAGTAAGTGCACTTGCAAATCCTAAACACAAAAATAAATAACTTCCACAAATCACATGTAGAAATACATAATTTAAACAGAGAACAGAAAAGAAAAAAAATGCTAAATAAAAAAATTCAACCAAATTGGAAACAACCTTAGGGTTTTTACTCCTTACAAATGAAACGAACAAAATTTAAAACAAAACACATGACAGACAGACATCGAAAAATTGTAGTTTTTTTTTTCATATGACAGAAAAATAACATAGAAGAGGAAATTCAAACCAGAACCTTGCTCTAGATACCAAATGATACGATCCTTTCCAGGAAAGAGTATGATCGTTTCTGAATTTGAATCCTTAAGAGACACGACACAATAAATTAGAGAAGAACGTGGAATAAGACAGAGATGGAGGATGCCACAATCTAATAGTCAAGTGAAGATTCACCACAAAGATGTTAATCTTTGATAAGAACTAGAGGCCTAAGCCAAGAACAAAGAGAATCCTCTCTTTAATGAAATCAAATTCAATATATGACTAAAAGTGTCTACATTGTTTTTGGTACCTCTACATATAGGCACATAAGTTTAAGAAAACATGAGAACCCTACAAGAAGGCCCAAGCCCAAAACATAAAAACATAAACTAATTTATAAAAGAAAGCCCAAATCCCAAAAACATAGAACATAACTAATTTCTAAGAGGAAACCCAAAGTATAAAAACATAAACTAATTTTCCTAAAAATTATCCTTCAAATGTGCTTCAAGCCTTGATCTTCATATTCTTTGAATTTCAGATTGCTTGTAGCATTAGGAGCCTTGAATAGTTTTGATCTTCCAATCTCTTGCCCTTGTCATAGGTCCTTTAAATTGTAAAGGTTCATCTTCAAGTTCTTCTTGTATGGAATATTGGGATAGTCCTCTATCATTCCCTCATTCTATAAGAGAATTTGTCCTCAAATTTGTACCACTTGAAGTTTAGGAGATAGTCCTCTATCATGTTTACTTCCCTTCTCAAATTCTTCTAAAGAAGAATTATGCAAACTTATTTTAGAATTAGATAGTACAAAAGATGTTACTGCATGGAGATAATTTTTTTTCATTAGACAACCATAACACAATTCCACTCATCTCAACTACAACAACACCTAGCAAGAATCATTCAAATTTTTAATTAGTACATGTACATTGTGAAAATTTTGTGAGGAACAAAGTAGCATCATTCAAAGACAACAAACATGAGAAAAATAAATATCCAAACATGAGAAAATTTTCCTTGTATTAACAGAAATAAGAGGAGTTTTGAAAAGCCGCCTAAAGCAGAAGCCACAAATTCTTTGACATCCATATATCCCACAAAAAAGAGTTAACAAATTTTAAGATTCATCGGTCAACATAGTACCAGTGGTCTCAACTTTTTGGTCTTTTAGTTCACCAAACACCAATTTACACCTTCCTTTCAAGCCTCCGTAGTGGCTTTGTTGAACCTATTATTTCAAGGTTTGTCGTGCTCGGTTGGATTTGACTTTATTGTTTGGAATTGGTTACCTAAAAAATGAAAAAGAAAAAGTAAAAATTGCAAAAAATTATAGCAATAAAAAGACTAATACATGCTAATAAATAAAGAACGGAGTAACAAAAATAACCAAATAATACTCCATCGTAGAATAATAAAAATCAAATCTTTTAAAAACCAACTTTGTCCTTTTGGTTGAGAGTTTTGCCTTTGTCTTTCAAGAAGTTTTCAATATTTTATTTTTCATTATGGAATATATCCTACATCTCGAAACAAAAACTAAGTTAATAGTAGAAGCTTCAGGTCATAAAGAAGTTTCACAATCCAAAAGCCCTTTGGTGATGACATTGAGAGGAAAAAAGTGGAACAAAATGTTAGCAAAAAGTGGAAGAAACAAAAAACATAAACCATGTAAATAGAGAGATAGAGAGCCACGACAAAAAGAGAAAAAAGAAAATAAAAGAAGAGCAAGAACGAAAACCAAAACCCAAGAGAAATCCATAGCCCAAAGCCAAACCCTAACTCAAAATCTGAAAAACAAAAAAAATGATAAAACAACAAAGAACATATCAAATATATAACTACAAAAATCAGTGGTGGAAAGAAAATGATAAAAAAATCAAATATATAACAACAAAAATCAGTGGTGGAGAGAAGATTATTAAACCTTTGAGACCCAATAATGTAGTGGAGAGAGGATGATTAAACCTTCGAGACCCAATAAAATGAGAAAGCTAGAACCAAAACCTGTATTAGCAGAAAAGAAAAAAAAATCAATGGTGAAGAGAAAAAAGTAAGAGAGTGTAATAGGTATGAGAGAAAAAGTTAGAAGTTCTTTGACACAAAGCGTTGAGAGTGAGAATAAAGAGATCAAATGGTGATGAGATAGTGAGGTCCAATAATGAAAAATAGGGTTTCCTATGAAGAGATAAGATAGTGAGAAGAGAGACAAAGAAGATATTGAGATATTCAGAGTGCAGAAAGAAAAATAGGATTTTGCTCATAGAGGAACAGTGAGGCGACAAAGGATGAGAGAAAAGTTAGGAGTGAAAAAATTAGGATTTTAGCACAGGGGATCAATTTTTCTTTTTGAATTTAAAGCAAAATAAGGAGATCACACGTGTAAGAACCACACTTTGCCACTTGTAAAAAAAAATAGAGTGTTTAAACTTTCCACTTTTAGTTAATTTTGTGTGTTTTGCTTTTTGTGTTTGATGAAAAAACTTACACTTTGTGCTCCCTTCAAATGTGTTATGTATAGATTCTATGTGGTGTAAGAATTTTAGTTTAAACAAAGATTTTAATGATTGTCATATCCCTTACGTGTGGTGTATGATTTGCACCATACACTTGATGAAATCATCTATATGAGTGTCGAGTGGGGCCGCTTATATGAGATCCTGGCATGATCTCTAGAGCACTCATGAATATCGGGCATGCGCATCGCCTAGTAAGCGCAACACACTGTTAACAACAAGAATTGTGAGGGTGTATGGTGATTGATAAACCACTAACATACATTAAGTGTTTTTTTGTTCATATAGCTTCCCATACCAACTACACAGTGTGTTAAGTTTCTCAGTTTAGGACTTGTTCATATAGCTTGCTATACTAGCTCTGATGCATTGCATCTTATAAGAGACCCAAGATTTTCTTCTTTCAATCTTTCTTTTCTTCTCTTTTGCAATGTGTAAGGGATTGTTGTAAATAAACGTTATACCATTTCAAAAGATGTGAAATGACAACGTTAATGTTACGTTGATGCACCTATAAAGTCTTGCTTTTTTCACTTTGGATTTGACCATAATTTCACAAACCCTTTTATTTAGTTTTTAAGATTGTTACCCGTTGCTTTCTCAGCTGGCCATGGGTTTTGTACCATTTGCATACTCCTCCCCCATCTATAAATAGATGTCATTTGCCTTCTCCAAGACACACCACTTGAACTTACTTTCAAACTAACTTCCCTTGACTGTATTTGATCTCTCAACAAAATCTCGACCTTTACGTTAACCTTTACATCGTCCTACGATCCTCCAACAGTTATAAAGACACAAATAGATTTTTGGTTTAGTGATATTAACATACCTTTGAAATCACAAAAGATCAAAGAATTCTAAGGAATTCGTTACAGTTACACGCAACACCCATTGGGTCACATGCATGTCAAACACAAATTGACTCAAGAAATATAGTAGAATTTGAACTTACTTTATACTTGAAATTGATCGTTTGGTATAATTGTCTTTGCTACTAGTTCACATTCAGATCTTCAAGAATATGAGAAACCAACTTCCCAGACGACGACAACTTTAGTATTCTGTGTAAGCTCTTTATGTGCGACGTACGACGAGGTTCCAACTTCTTCGAATAGCAACAATCTCAGCTTTGTGAACCCTTTTTTGTGCGAAAACAGGGAAACTGAGAATAGAGTTCGAAGAAAGCGCATTGTAGCCCTTTTTTCTATGAACAATAAAACTTGGACATTGCGTGGGTTTGGGTTTGCAGTAGGTGGATTTCTAAATGTGTGTGTGTGGTTAGTCTTAGCTTTGTGTGACTAATTTTTGTTTGATGGGTGGTTTTGGTTATTTTTCTTTTCCTGTGTGATGGAGTTATGTAGAAGGGTAGGAAGCATGCGTTGTTTAGTGGGTTCTATGTGTATGGTTAGTTTTAGCTTTGTGTGACTAATTTTTGTTTGATGGGTGATTTTGGTTATTTTTCTTTTCCTGTGTGATGAAGTTATATAGAAGGGTAGGAAGCGTGCGTGGTTGAGTGGGTTCTATTTTTGTTGATGGTTCTATTTTAGTGGTTTAGTAAGAAACATGCATGGTTTAATTCTGTTTTAAGAAGAGACTACTCAAGCTCGTCTAGTGCGCTTTCCAACTTTAAGTGCTAATTCAATGTCTATTTTGAAAGAGAAGTGTAGTGCTTTGACTAAATGAGGCGATTAACCACTACCAAAAAAATCAATCATAAGCATGGGGATTTTTTATTTATTTTTAGGAAATAGTATAAAAAGGGATTCCCACATGCATTATGCAAAAGATTGAATTTATAAAAATAGGATATTATTACAGTCATTGTTCAAGACTGATGAAGAGTTAAACCCCATGTATTATTTATATTAAGCTTAGATATTGTAATCTTCAATGATATATTTTTTTAGTTCCATAAATGAGTTAATCTTGTTTTGGTCTACAATTATATGGAAGGGTTAGGCTAACCTGCTTACTAAAAAATAGTTCAGATGTGAAGTAAAAAGAACTCATTAACAAAATGCTACAGTTTACAAATTGTGAACATTTCAATAAGAAACATCTCTACTTGAGACACAAGTTCCAAAAATAGAATATCTATAAATGAGGTAAATGGGTTCTAATACCATGTATATGAAATGATATGGAACTTAATTATAGCAAATAAAAGTGTTGAAAAACTATTGTTGATATTTATTATACTAATGAACATGATGGATTAGAAGACAAGGGTTTAATATTTAATAATATTGAAGGTTTAGAAAAGATTTTCAGTCAATTTTATGTAGTTATATATGTTGAAATTTAATTTATTCAATCAATTTTTTTAAAAGCTTCTTTATAAGAGTATCACATTGCATGTTTGAAATTGAGAAAGAAAAAAGGAACTCGAGGTTGAAACAAGGTTGAAATGCACGACATTAGCATGCCACACTACAAAATTTACGAGGTTCTTCCATTGGATAGTTTTGTAACTATATTTTTTTATATGGGCAAAATATAAAGATGCGTTGTTACTTTTTCTTTTCCTCTTTCACATTATTTATTTTGGTATTACATTACTACTTCTTAGATTTGTGAAGTATCTATGTTACTTAAGCACCTGAGCATGAATGGCATATTCAAAAGTATATGAAGAAAAAGTCAGAAAACGCCTTTCTGATATGCTCACCAAAGCTAGGAAGAAAATGAAGAAACCTAATTGGATGGGAAAAACATAAAGATGTCTTGTTACTTTTTCTTTTCCTCTTTCACTTTATTTATTTTGGTATTACATTACTACTTCTTGGATTTGTGAAGTAACTATGTTACTTGGGCACCTGAGCATGAGTGGCATATTCAAAAGGTGTATGAGGCAAAAGTCAGAAAACACCTTTCTAATATGCTTACCAAAGCTAGGAAGAAAATAGAGAAACCTAGTTGGATGGGCAAAACATAAAGATGTCTTGTTACTTTTTTTCTTTTCCTCTTTCACTTTATTTATGTTAGTATTACATTACTACTTCTTGGATTTGTGAAGTACCTATGTTACTTGGGCACCTGAGCATGAGTGGCATATTCAAAATGTGTATGAGGCAAAATTCAGAAAACACCTTTCTGATATGCTCACCAAAGCTAGGAAGAAAATAAAGAAACCTAGTTGGATGAGCAAAACATAAAGATGTCTTGTTTCTTTTTCTTTTCCTCTTTCACTTTATTTATTCTAGTATTACATTACTACTTCATGGATTTGTGAAGTACCTATGTTACTTGGGCACCTGAGCATGAGTGGCATATTCAAAAGGTGTATGAGGCAAAAGTCAGAAAACACCTTTCTAATATGCTTACCAAAGCTAGGAAGAAAATAGAGAAACCTAGTTGGATGGGCAAAACATAAAGATGTCTTGTTACTTTTTTTCTTTTCCTCTTTCACTTTATTTATGTTAGTATTACATTACTACTTCTTGGATTTGTGAAGTACCTATGTTACTTGGGCACCTGAGCATGAGTGGCATATTCAAAATGTGTATGAGGCAAAATTCAGAAAACACCTTTCTGATATGCTCACCAAAGCTAGGAAGAAAATAAAGAAACCTAGTTGGATGAGCAAAACATAAAGATGTCTTGTTTCTTTTTCTTTTCCTCTTTCACTTTATTTATTCTAGTATTACATTACTACTTCATGGATTTGTGAAGTACCTATGTTACTTGGGCACCTGAACATGAGTGACATATTCAAAAGGTGTATGAGGCAAACGTTAGAAAACCCCTTTCTAATATGCTCACCGAAGCTAGGAAGAAAATGAAGAAATCTAATTGGATAGCTGAAAAAGCTTAGACTCAGTTGCTTGACTATTGGGAGAATAAAAAGTTCAAAGACTTATCCTCTCAAAATCAAACCAACAGAGCTTCAGTTAGAGGTGGAGCACTACACTTTACAGGACGTAAATCTCACCCTGAGATTGCATTGGGACTCATAAGTTTTTTGTAACACGTGTACCAAATTTGCTTACAATATTATTAATCATTTTATATTGTTGGTGATATAATCTTACTAATAACTTTTCCCAAGAGCAAAAATATGGTCTTCATGTGAATCCATATAAGTTGTTTCTTGTCACTCATAAGAAGAAGGACAGTGCTTGGGTAGATACATGTGCCCGTGAAACATATGTAGGTTGTTAATAGTTGGTTTATTTTTGTTGGTAATATACAATTCTAACACTTGTCAAATATTATGTATGAGTAGGAGACATATGACGTGTGCGGGACATGGAGACATTTAGTTTTGTAGGAATTGCAACAACAACAAAGATTCAATGTTGGAAAGATGTTGCTGGAGGAAAAAGTAAATGTAGAGTTTATGGAACTGAGAACTTGGTTGCCAACATTCATCATGGTGTGTCATCCCTCACTCAACCTTCTACTTTAGCCCGCATAATTCATCCACGATTAAGACAATTAGTTGAGACAAAGAGACTTCTAGAAGAGGTAAAACATGACACTATGACAGGTGATGAAATTGATGAGAAATATGCTCTCGTTCAAGAAGAATTAAGTTTGATCAAGCAACAATTAGCCATGACGATGGAGAAACATGTTTCAGACACTTCAACAGGTACCAGTCGTGTGCATCCGTATTATGGTGAAGACTTGGATGATCACCCTATTCCTTGAAGATGATACATCTTTGTTTTTGTTCAAATTGTGTATACACTTTTTAAAAATTTAATTTCTTAATTATATTATAGGATATTCGTAATGTGGCTTTAGAAATTAATCTCTTACATTTTAGTTTTTCATTTTTCAGGTTTGAGTGCAATCCTTCTCTCTTCCATTATGGATTGTGGCCTGGATGTGGCTGCTAGTAAGTTCTATAGGCTAAGTAGTATAGGCTAAGTAGTATAGGCTAAGTATTAAAATTTAGAATGTAATGCCAATGTGACTATAATGACAATATCACTGGACTTGTCTTATTTGGATCTTAGACTTATGTATTTTGTGTGACTATTTTAATTTGATCTAATTAAAGTCATAATGTACTGGATTTTATGTTTGCAATTTCAATTCTAAATGAATGGAATGATATTGTGGATTGCTTGAAATGTGTCTGGATGAAGGTTCTAGGATTGGACGGAAGTTCTGAGTTGTGCCTAGAAACAAATATTTCATTCCAAAATTTGCAGGTATTTGCATCGGCTAAACCCATGCAAGGTCGACACCAATGATTAAATTTCAAATAGTTTGCGTGGGTTTAGCCCATGCAAAACCCACCCAAATGCGTTAAATTCTCCATTTAAATATTTTATTATTTGAATCATTCATGGGCTTGGTCTACGCATAAGGAATTATGATTATATTTTTATGCCTTTTTGTCAGTTTAGCCCATGCATAACTCACTCAAATTCGTTAATTTCTCCCCTTTTGCGTTGTGACCGACTAAAGCTTTTTTAAGTGTTTAATTTATTTAAGTTTTTCGTGGGCTTAGCCCACACATAGGAAATTATTATTATAATTTTTATCGCTTTTCATCGGTTGATCCGACAATATGTGAGCCGCAAATGTTCGTCCCCTTTTAGTTGATGCAAACAAAATTTTCGTCCATCAAATCGGCCTAGGCCACCTTACCGTCGTTGGACCGACATAATCCTCTTCTTATTGTCAGTTTTGGCTTGGACAACGCAAAAAACCTATATTCTTGTTGTGAATACTACGATTTTGTTTTGTCCAAAACTGTAACATATAACAAAATATGGACCACAATTCATAACTTATTCCTTTAAAAAACTACATAAGATTTGGTTATGATTTGTGCATTAACACTAACCCATACTCTATTATAGGCTACGATTTTGTAAAGAACAGCCTAAAATAAACTTAAAGTCTATGTGCACTTATTTTCTGATGAAGACTTTATTTACTTATCAAGTGAAGTGAAAACAACATTGTCTTTCATACGAAGCACTGTGTGACACATTGATTTGCTTGCTTTCCATATTTTAACATCTTTTCTTATTTTTGATAAACACTTAATCAAAATTATAAGCTTGTTGGACTTTTACTCTAACACTACATATAATAGTCTTACCAATGGTTTGATAAACGATTTCACGCATGTTGCATACTAAAGTTGGATGAGATGCATGGTGGTTTTGTGTGGTCTAAATTAATTTGGTTGAGAGCTTGGTTTAATTTCCTGGAAGGTTCTTAGTAACTAACTCTCATCTAGCCTTTTTCCCCCACAACCTAGCCGTACACTTCCAACAAATCAATTGAAATTAGTTTTTGAATGCCGACAAAAGCTATAAAATCGATCTAAATTGGCATGAAACACCAGATACCTAGTATATACCTAATGTGAAGTAGAATAAACATGTCATAACTTTCCATGGAAAGTGTCACTTCTATTCCTTTTCCTTGATTTTTCAAGCACATACTTTTTCCTCTTGGGGTCCCCCTTCCCAATGCCCATAAACCAAATAGGAAAATCCAATGATGGTACCCACACCCTTGACCCCTACCAGTCCCCACCATGATTTCTCCTCTTTATGAATGAATATTGAGATAGAAACATCATCAAACTAACCTCTGTGTCTGTTTTTCCTCTTTCCAACAACAAGTTTCAATGTCTGAGTCTGAATTAGCCTCTTGTGATGAATCTCCCTCCTCCTCCACATCCACTCCAACCATTCAAATAGTCTCAAAGTCCTTCTCTGAGAGGCTTATGGGGAAATTCTTTGATGCCACTCAGTTTGATTTTGTGTATGAGCAAAGTGGCCTTTGGTCTCCCCCAGTAAGAAGAACTGTGTTCTTGGCCTCACCTGCAGGTAACATATGCTCTCAAGATGAAATTCTGAGGAAGCTCAAGAAGGCAAAGAAGCCTTGCAAGAGACCCATGTTGTGCTTCTTCAATGTATGCACCTCATCTTCTTTCTTTCATAATTTTTATATTATATTTAGATGTTAACTATCTAAGTTAATTTTTACTGTGAATATGTTCAATTGATTTATACAGTTTTAAGCTGAGAGGAGAAAAACTTTGACAGATGCTTCTGATTCTTGTTTTCAGGCCTTTTTGTGCTCTTGAGTTGATCTTTGCAGTGCATAAAGTGATCATGTGCCAACCATAATAACCTCTTTTGGGAAAAAGTTGTGTTTGTCTCAGAATATTTATATAAGATGCTTTCATTGTGCATGTGTGGGTACTGCTTTGCCAACTATGTGGCCCAGTGGAATCATAACCTAAAGTGAGAGATTCTATGTATAGAAGTACTTGCAAGTTCTTTGCCATGTTACCAAAAGTCTTGTATTCCAACTTTGTTTCATAATGCAATATTGATGTGTATGATAACTTGTTTCTGAAAAATTGTCTGTCAAATTGTTTTGTGTAAGTTGATAATCTATATGTAGCAGTAGCAGCCTGCATCACCCACAAAAATGATGGAATTCAAGTTTTTTTTTTTTTAATATATATTTTCATAGATGATGTCTAATTTTTTAAGGATTTAAATAAGTTTCTTCTTACACAATATCATCGATTTTTTTAGTATCTATTTTTTTTATAAATTAAATACATCATAAATTGAAAAAACTTGTTTAAGTTTAAGTTATTTTCTTTGTAATTTACTAGCAACATACATGTTGATTAAAAAATCTTATAACACTTTTTAACAAAAATATAGTTTAAGTTCTAGACATTTTCTCCGTAATTTTACTGCCATGTTAAGTTGAAATATACGTAGAACACTATTTATAATGTTGAAATATATATATATATATATATATATATATATATATATATATATATATATATATATATATGAGCTTAATTATTGGAATAGAGAATAAAAATAATGAACGTTCTTCATCTGCATTACACGAACCAATAGCAAAAACAGGACGAAACAGTGGCATGACTCATGAGTTTGCTTTTGCTTGATTGAAACAATTAAACATCTGGAAAGTATATATCTAGAATAATATGAGATGTAAATACAAACTAAATTAAACTTTGAATGCAATAATATTAAGTTTAAATACAATATTATTAAATAATTTACATCACTTTTTTTTAAACAGTAATTCTTAAAAAGAAATAAAGTCTTGCAGATAAAGTAAAAAATTCCGGAAGTTGTGCTATTCGTAGATATTTCTATTCCAAGTAAACTATTATTTTTGTCTAGTTTATTTTATCATTGTTACCCTCATTTATTGTATAAATTTAAATATAAAGTAAAGGAGTTACTTTAACTTATATACATTATAGAAAAAAAAGTTAACAAAGCATTTTATATTATCGAGATAACTCCTAGGTCCTTGCATTAAACACTTTCTAGTCACACAAAAAGTCAACAAAAGACAATTTCAGTCTTTCCTTCCTATTAATAGTCTTTTTTTTTTTCATAATAAATGTTAACTCCTTTGTGTTTCTTTAATTTTTTAAGGGACTTTGTTTTATTAGTTTTTGAAAATGAGTTTGGTTTGGTTCTCAACTTTTAAATTTTAAATTTTAATTTTATTTTCAATAAATTGTTTTATGTGCTATATATTTTGTTCGGTTAACCTAACTCGAGTGTCATAGTTTATAATGATATTTAGTATGATTTTTTTTTTTAAAAAGGTCTAGATATGTTTTTCTCTCTCAAACTATTATGAAACAGAATGATGATATTTTGACTCAATTTTTTTATTTACTTTTAATTCATCACTCAAATCACTTTTCAATTATCTTTCTTGATTGTTTTTAATAGTATAATATGATGATCTAACGGTGATTCTAGTGATGAGTTAAAAGTGGGTAAAACAAGTAGGTTAAAATATCCTTATCTATGAAAAAATGTGTTTTGTTCTTAAACTAAAGTATAAAATATTTATTCAGTTGTATTGTATGTGTTGACAAAAAGAAGAAGATGGACATCTTCTTCCAATAAGGAGTTTTGATGATGATGATGATGACTTTTGAAGAAGTATGGAAGACTTGATGATGATGCATGAAAAAATGTTGAAGACTTAAAAGAATGTTTTGATTCAAGAGATGCATTGAAGACTTAAGGGTTTAGTTGTTTAAGTCTTGTAATTTGTGTTTGTTTTTTAAAATAGTTAAATTAGCATGTCAAGAGTCAAAAGGCAAAACCCAAATAGTAGAACACCAAGAGAATTTTATTTATTTGCAAAACTCACTAGAATAATCGATTATTCTTAGTGATAATCAATTATCTCAATTAAAACTGATTTTTGAGAAAAACCTCTGGAATAATCGATTATCACGGCTGATAATTGATTATCACCTGCTGATAATAGATTATCACAACAAGAAAAATATTTTCATAAAAGTTTATGTGATAATCGATTATCACTTATGATAATCGATTATCTATGGCAGTTGCGACTTAACTTTTCATATTCTTAACCTAATTTCTAAATAGGCTTCTATAAATAGAGTGGTAGGCTTTCATTGTAACACACAGAAGTTAGAGAAGTCTGAGTACTTGAGAACTCTCTATGGGAAGGCTTTGAAAAACCTAGTGTGGGTAGAGCGATAACTTTCATCAAGTGGGATCTTGAGTGATTGAGTGTTGCTGCTATTGCTAGGAAAAGCCAGTCATCCTTTGTGTGACTCAAAAAAGGTGTTCATTCCTTGTGTGATTCAAGGAAGGTGTTTTCATCCCTTGTGGATTTCAAGGGAGGTGTCTTCATCTCTTGTGTGATTCAATAGAGTGTTTTCTAAACCCTAATCTTTCTTATCATTGATTTTAAGTTTGGTTTATTTTAGTGATTGAGTTAATCTCGTTTTTTAGAGATTAACAATTAGACGTAGAGTCTTTTAATCTGAACCAGTATAAATACTTGTGTTCAATCTTCTTCTCTATCTTTTTATTTTTTCTACTATTACGTTTAAAGGAATTAATATTTGAGTTAATTGATAAAATTTTGGAAAAATTTTAAAGTATTAATTTTATTAAGAACCCAATTCACCCTCCCTCTTGATTTTTGTCCAAACACTTAAACATTCCGTTGCGCGATACCAACAGTATGAAAGTCAATGCAAAACATCATTCCCAATAAATATTAGTGGAAGTTATATTTCAGATATTGGTAGAAATTATATTTCAGTTCACCGTGAACTCAGTTTGTCACAATGGAAAGAGGAAAAAAATATCTTTAATTCTTCCTTCATAACCTCAACCAAATTCAAATCATTTATGAGTTAAAAAGATGACTCAAAGTTAAGTTGTTGCATTTAGTGTCATAAAAATTGTCTATAACTTTACCTAAACTTATAAGTGAAAACAAATTATTTCTTGAAACCTCCCAGCATCAATATTTGTTAAGCTCTTGATTTTTGTCATCATTTTCAAAATTATTATTGTAGTTTTAGCTTTAATATTTCATTTTATTTTTCTTCTCTTTTACTCAATATTTCTAATAATTTTTACTCAGGCAAAATTGAGTGTTCATAACACTACAAGAAAACTTATAAATAGTGATCAATTTTAGTGACCAATAATGATTAGTAACTATAGTAACCAATTTAGATACTAATTTACAAAACTGAAAATTATTGGTTACTAAAATAATCACTATTATGAATCAAAAATTATAATTGGTCACTAAATTGGTCTTCAAAATTAACTACCATGATTTTAGTTACCAAAGGAAATTTGTCACTAAAAAATAACTACCTAAGTTTTAGCTACCAAAATGACTTAGGTTCTAAATTGGTCTCTAATTAATTACTGACCAATTATAACTTTTTACTTATAAGGGTTAAATATGTTTTTGGTCCTTCAATTTTCAGTGAAAATTAGAATTAGTTTATCTTCAAAACTTTGGCTAAATTTAGTCCATCAACTTTAAAACTATGTGAATTTAATCCTTTTAAACAAAATTTGTTAAGTTTATTTAACGTTTCAAACGCGTTTCATGAAACAATGTAAACAACTCAAATGATATCATGAAACACGTTTGAAACGAAAAAAAAAAAAAACTTAACAAAATTTAATTAAAAGGATTAAATCCACACATTTTTAAAGTTGGGGGACTAATTTGGACCAAAATTTCGAAGAAGGACTAATTCCAATTTTCATTAAAAGTTAAAGGACCAAAAACATATTTAACCCTATTTATAATAGTGACATTGTAGTAACAAATAATTTTTAATTTTCTAAATTAGTATATAAATTGATTACTTTAGTGACTAATTATTTTTTGTTTCTCTAATTGGTTTCTAATTGAGGATTTCCTTGTTTATCCAATCAACATATGACATCAAAGTTAGGTGCACATGCTAACCATTTTAACTATTTAACATCATAATCGTCTAATGTAAGTTTGTGTTTTAACCATTTGAATTTTTTTTATGGTTATTAAACTTTCATCTTTCATTCATTATAAGATTTATTGCCTTATGAGAAGGTTTTGTAAGAAATTATGCAAGGAAGAATATCACAAGTCTTATTCAATATGTAAAAATATATCGTTTTTAATCTTTTGAAACTATAGAAAAATGTCCAGAATATTTAAATTTCAATATGATTTTGATGTTTATAATGCATGAATTGTTCATATTTTAGAAATAAACAACCTCTTTAGCTTAAAATGACAAAATTGAGTATGGAGAATTATAATTTCCCGAATTTAATGATATTTTGATAACTTTAGTGATTTTTGGAGGAAAACGACAATTGTGTAGTTGAGCCGCAAGTATTGGCATTGAAAGCAAAGAAAGAATACGAATTTTGGCCTCACAGCTCAATGACGTAGAATGGTGTTGAGCCACACAAGAAATCCATGTGCATAAAGAAATTTGAAGCACCAAATAAATGAGCTAAGTTACCACGGAAACTCCCAAAAGAAGGAAGCCTTAAGGGCTAATCACCAGAACAAAAGGTTTAACTGAAAGAAAACTCACCATGGGAGGAAACCCCTATTATTGGGCACCACATAATGAAGCTGAGCATCGCCCAAAATTTATCATCCCATTCTTAACTTCTTTAGACACTCTCTATGTACTAAAGTAGAATATCTTAGTTAGAGGCATAGGGGAGGTACTCCAAGAGCTTAGCATCTCTCATCATTATGAGTAGCTGAACTCACTTATGTTGAGGTTAGATGTAATTTATTATAATTCTCTGTACTACTATCTCATTTATATTTATGTATGCTTTTAATCAAATGTTTGTGATTTGATTTATGCTTATTGCTTGGGTGAATTGACTACTCATCTTACTTTACTTGTTTAGATTGGGTTGGGAAACTAATCTCAAATTGTGGCCCAATCAAACCATCTCATTCTTGTTAGAGGTTAGTATATGATTTAAAGCTTGAGTTGGACATGATGGCAAATGACTCAGCCATAGCCAAATGCATACAAGAGTGGGCTTTAACTACTAAGTGGGTCTAAGCTCTTATCTTTTCGGCCAACATTGTTTGTAAATATTAGAATAGGTTTCTTTTGGGCTTTGTCTTTTGGCCAAGTAGTATATAGTGTTCTTTGCACCTTATTTAGGCTTAGGCCTAGTAGTCTAGTTTATACAAACATGGAGCACAAACACTTAATTCAATAACACTTATTAGATTTACACGATTCATACCATATTTTGTGGGAGTAAAGTCTTAATATGATCGATAATCTTACCATCAATTGAAACTATCATTACTGAAGTAAGTTTGTTCTTTTCTTGGACCTTAACCTTAAAGGCAAAAGTACGCCCTTAGACAATATCCAAATTCTTTGGAAAACACTTGGGATCGTCTTCACCATCCTAATACACAGGAAAAGAGCACAAATTACTAAGTTGTCATCTAGGAATTACTACAATTTTTGTTCTTAAATCAACAACGAATATAACAATCAAATCGCATCAGACTTGGTCCCATAGAACAAAGTTGGCAAAATTATTGGCATCAGAAACTTGAATTTCGAGCTTATATCTACAACAATGAATGAAATTTTAATATTAAAATTCTAATGCACCTATCAAACATATATTGAAATGCATATTCATCTAACTTGATTCTTGGTTTATCATTATACGCCTCACAATTGATACACTTAAAAGAAATAACTTCATGGGTTCTTTTCATGCAATGGTTGAACACCAAATAACTCCAACCATAATTGCCTAAATTAAATTTAACTATAGACCCCAAAGTTACATAAATAATTTCCTACATCCATAACCCAACTAATATTGTTAACCTTTCGTCCATATTTCAAGGTACTACACAAATAATAAGTAGTGCAGTAGTACCTCTTTGAGGGTGATAATCTTTGAGATACTTTTTGGAACAATTTTGTATATAAACTTGTTAACTTTATTGGTTTGGGTAGAATCACTGAATTGGCTTGCGTCCTGACTGTGACTATATTCATTTTTGCAGATTTTGCAATTCACAAATCTTACTATAAATAAAAGAAAAAAATAGTTAACACCAAAGAAACAATATGAAAGATATACTCTAAAAATTGCTTTTTGAGTTCTTATAACTTAGATGCATCATCACCCATTAGAAATTTTGAACCATTACATGAGTTATAAAACGAAACTAGCCATAGTCCTAGTGAAAATTAAGTATACATCGTTGACATCATCTCTTCAACCAACTTTGCCCTTGGCTCCTAACTAGTTACCCCACCACAGCCCTCCTCTGGTAAACCTGAATTTCACCCGAAACTCACTATCTCTAATATCAAAAATAACATCAGCTTTGTGCTGGAAATGGAGAAAAACCATTATGCTATGTGAGCTAAACTTTTTGAAATTCATGCTAGGGCAGCCAAAGTTCTTTACCATATTATCCCTCAACCCCGGGAAGGAATGTCTAACTCTAACCAATGTTAATGCCGAGCAGTGGACCACTCTTGATTCCATCGTACTTTTAAGGATCTATTATACCATCTCTTTTGATCTTCTCGCCACTGTCATGGAGAAAGACTCCACGACTATGGCTACTTAGAATCGTTTAGTTGCCATTTTTTAGGACAATAAGAATTTCCGTGTTATTGCTCTCGAGGAAGATTTCTCTTCCACTTGCATGGATGGCTTTTCGAACCTTTCTGCATATTGTCAGCAACTCAAACAAATATCTATTCAGTCGGTGAATCTTGGTGCTCTTATCAACAATCATTGTTTGGTATTGCAACTAGTCTCTGGTTTGTCCAAGCCCTAATTAGAAGCAAAACAAATACAACCAATAGATAAATGTATTAAAACCTAATGCAGGTTTTATCTTAGCTGGAGTGAAAATGAAAGCGGGATTAGTTGTTTATTGGTTTACCCTTTAATTAGTCATAAATTTTACAAAATACGAGTCCCACAATGTGCAAGAAATAACAACACCACTAGATGATTCAAATGACCAAAAATGATTAGTTAGGTCAAAACGATTAGTTAGGTCATAAACTACATTTATTAAATGTATAATGTAAACTACAAATAACATATATAGTATTGACCCACCTCAAATCCCTTAGGTCAAACACAACATTTCTGGCCTACGATTTGTTGTTGACATAGTTCACCACACTAATGACATCTTAAAAGTCAAAAATTATAAACTATATTATTAAATAATAATTATAAATAAATATGTATCAATCGCAAATATATATATATATATATATATATATATATATATATATTATTTGTACTTACTAATCAACATATCAAGAAAGTAGTTTCTATCAATGATCTCCTTTATACTTTTGAACTTGAACACCTTCACATGTACACATTAAATGGTTTGTAACCTTATACTATTGCTCCTTTGAACAATAGCTTAAACAGATGGTTGTATACTCTAAATTGACCTTTATTCTTAAAGATTTTGAAATTGTGCATTATATAGCTTTGACCCTCTATCAACTTGTCCTTCCACAAACCCATATCTTCCTTCTTAATCATTGCAGTTATAACATCATCCTGACCATCATAACATTTATCATATTTCATATACATGTAATCAGGGGCGGATCATAGAAGTGTTATAGGGGGCCATGGCCCCCCCAAAATTTTTAAATTTTTTTAAAAAATATATGTTAAATTTTTTTAAAAATAAATTTTTTAAATTTTTTGGATAGATTTTTTTTTACAAAATATAATATTTAATGTTAATAAACAATAAAATATAAAATTAAATATAATAAGAATAATAAATTTTATGAATATATTTTTGTTGTTTTTTTATCGTCTTTTAAGTTTTTCACATATTGTATTCATCTTCTACTCTTGCATATCTTCTTTTATTTATTTTTAAAAGAATATAAAGTTTGATACAAATTCATTCTCTGTATTCTCATTTTTCATATGTACTCTCCCATTATTTATGATAAAAAGATAAAAAAAGGTAACCTTATGTTGTTTATTGATAATAAAGTATAAATATTAGTTTGATATTTAGTATTTTTTTTTTCATGTCATGAATTTTTTGTATATTTATTTTTTTAATGAATATATAAAGAAAAGTTATGTCTTATATATCATATATTTTTCTTTTAGTAATTACGTCTCTCAATGTTCAGATAAATTATTTTTTAGTTTTAATTTTTTTAAATAGGTATATTGATGAAAAATAAAATAATTGATTCATTTCTTTTAAACATGATACTAAAAATCCAATTGTTGAATTAAATAAACATTTTTTAAGATTCAAATAACTATAGGTGGAAAGTTTCATATTAATTCTTTGGAACTTATTCAAGGCAAATGTTCTCAAATATGAAAATATCTAGTGAAAGAGATCAAATTATAAAAGCTTATTTAAAATGAGTTTCATATCAAATACAACTCAAGACTGTCACTTTTCTAGAAAAAAACATACAAAGAAATTTTAATACTAAATTATACATATTTTTGTTATATTTATATTAGTGACAATGATTAAATATATACATTTTGAGTATATTATTTTGGTCCCTCCAACATTTTTTATCAAGATCCGCCACTGCATGTAATTAAAATTTGACCTAAACCATGTAAAGTTAAAGTCATGAAATGATACTTTAGATTACCTTTTCATATATAAGAATCATCTCCATATACCACTTGGAATCACAACCATCAACAAACCATAAATCTATAACTTTCACAACAAGCTTCAATATTTTCCTTGTTTCATCAATATCTTTGATCATTTCAAGTTTCTTCGTCATCTAATTGAAATATATGGAATAAGTTATTTAATTAATTAATTAAGTGACATAAAAAACAAACTTCAACCAAAAAATAATACACAATGATGGAAATAGATGCATTAAGCAATTGAAAACAAGCAAAACACAACTTTTAAACTTATAAACAACTAAGTAAAGAACCTAAATCTATACCGAGGAAAAAACAAACATTCTATGAACTACAAAACATATTAAAAAAAATCACAAATTACACAGATAAGGTTAAACAACGAAAACAAAACAAACTCAAGTTGAGTTAAAGAATAACTAACCTTCAAGCATATGTTCACCAAATAAGAAGAAAAAGACCCTGACACATACAAAGATGAAACAAAGATAGAGTTTGGTTAAACATAAAAGTATAGGAAGAACCTTTAACGAAAGGAAAACCCAAACTACTCATTTTGAACAATATTTAGTCGTTCAACCCAATGTTAACCAAGTATGAAGTAGGAAAAAACCCTTAAATCAAGAAGAAGAAGAATAAGTCCAAAGAAGAAATAAAAGACCAATTAATGAAGACCAAGAAGGAAAGCTTGAAAAGAAGCTTGGTTATTGTTTAATTTACCTTGAACCGGATATGGCCAAAGAAGCAGAAGATGAAGATGAAGGAATATCGAAAGATGAGAAACTAATTTTGAAATATGCAGAAGAAGGAAAAACTTTGTCATACATTGGCTTCACAAGTCAATCTTTCATTACGTCAATCAAGCAGTACAGTCTCGACTACAAAACGAGAAGAAACAGAAAAGGGCAAAATACTGAAATACCACCGCTCAGAAATCATTATGGTATGATAAAGCTAAGGCAAACTTGTCCATTTCGCCAAAGAATTCAAATGACAAAAAAAACCGTCATTTTGGGACAAATGTCATCACTAAGGTAAATTACTTAATGGAAATTTTTTTAGTTATAAGTGACAAATAATTTTTATTTTTGCCATTCAAAATTTTAATTTCACCGTAACACCACTGAAATAATAATAATTCACTCAACAATAATAGTGATGAAACACACAAAGCAACTGAAGTTAAAGAACCACACAGCAATGTCTACTTCCAAACCCATCTCCTCCTTCCGACTCACCTCTCTCCTCCGCTCCCAGAAAGACCCTTCCGTCGCCCTTCAACTCTTCCTCAACCCAAACCCTAACCACCCCTCCGCCCGCCCCTTCCGCCACTCCCTCCGCTCCTATGACCTCATTATCACCAAACTTGCCCAAGCCAAAATGTTCCCCCAAATGGAACAACTCCTCAACCAACTCCACACCCAAACGCGCTTCCCTACCCCAGAACCCCTCCTCCGCCACGTCATCGCCGCCTACGCGCGCGCCGGCCTCCCATCGCGCGCCCTCCGCACCTTCCTCTCCATCCCCTCCCCCTCCCTCCGCTCCTTCAACTCCCTCCTCCACGCGCTGCTCTCCTGCCGCGACTTCGCCTCATTCACGCGCCTCCTGCCGCACCTCCCCCGCTTTCGCGGTCCCGACGCATGCTCCTACAACATCCTCATCCACGCGTGTTCTCTAACCGATGACCGCGATCGGGCGTGGAAGCTGTTCAACGAAATGCGCAGGCGAGGCGTTCGTCCGAATCAAATTACGTTCGGAACTCTAATTAACTTGCTGTGCAAAAGCCCTCAATTGCACCTTCCCAAGGCGTTTAAGGTGAAGGAAGAGATGGAGAGGGTTTTTAAAATTAAGCCTAATGCTTTTGTGTACACTAATTTGATTAAAGCTGTTTGCGAGGTGGGTGATTTTGATTCCGCGGTTAGGCTGAAAGATCAGATGGTGAGGAACAGTTTGAAGCTTGATGCTGTGGTGTACAACACTTTGGTTTCAGGGTTTTTAAAAGGGGGGAAGAAGGATATAGGGTTCAGGGTTTTAGAGGAAATGAAGAGTGGTGGTGTAAAGCCGGATTCTGTGACGTGTAATGTGTTAATTGGGGAGTTTTGTAGGGAGGGGAAGTTTGAAGAGGCTTATAGGGTTTTGGATGATGGGTTAGAGGGTGTGAAGCCTGATGTTTTTGGCTACAATGTGGTTATTGGTTGGCTGTGTAAAGAGGGGAAGTGGAGGGAGGCTGATGATTTGTTTCGGGACATGCCAAGGAGACAATGTGTTCCTGATGTTGTGACTTACCGCACCCTGTTTGATGGGCTTTGCCGGTGTATGCAGTTTGAGGAAGCAGGGTTGGTTTTGGAGGAGATGATTTTTAAAGGCTATGTTCCGCGTTCCTCCAGTTTGAATGAGTTCGTTGGTATGGTGTGCAAGGAAGGGGATTTTGAGTTGCTAGGGAAGGTTTTTAGTGGTTTGGTAGGTGGGAGATTTTGCTGTGAGGATGTGTGGAAAACTTTGGTTTTATTGGTTTGTCAGTCGGAAAAGTTGTTGGGAGACTTTGAGCCTTTTAATGAATTGGTGTTGGCATGAATTCTATATTGGGTTTCAGTAAATATGCAGTGAGATTCTGTTATTTCCAAAATACGTATTTTCAGGGATAGCCTGAACTCTCCAAATCCTGTCAAGCATTGAACTAGATCTATATCAGAGAGGTGAATCTATAGTCCACAAAGCAAAGATGAATATCCATGAAGAGTAATTGCAATCAAGTGCTAAAGGCTTGGAGTTTTGTTTGGACACAGCTTTTGTTGAAGGAGATATGCTAACTGAGGCCTTCTAAGCTCCCCCTTCCAACGAAGGGTCATCAAGTCACCAGTTGCATTTCTGTAGATTCTCCAACCCTGGAGGTAGGTAGCTTCCATCTAAATTATTGTGAGTTTTGCATTATACTTTTAATTCAATAGTATCTTTCGTTTTGATTTTTATAGGATAAAGTGAATGAGATGCATCTAATTGTGATTAAATTAAAATGATATGGTAATAAAACATAGGTCTTGTTTTGACGAATTTCTCTATGAGGATTTTATGAGAGAAAATTAGGAAGAAAAATTGAAATGAACTTTTCCTTAATTTTAAAATTGGTTTATGCACAAGCTAATTTGTAGAAACTATCTCTTTATAGTTTCTTTAATTTGTTTAAGTTGTGTATAAAGTAATTTTAACAAAACTTTTCATTTTTTTTCTTTTTCTTTTTTATTTTTTGTCTTAGAAATAAATCCCCATGGAAAAGGTTGTACACTAAGCAGATATATGGACTTGCTCGCTTGGTGCTTCCATTTCCATTATAACAAGCTAAACAGCCCACTGGGAAAGAAAAATAAATGATTTTACTATTTTCTTGATATCTTAGTGGAATTTCTGTAGCTCAATTGAGGTGGTTGATATGCTACATCGCTGGGTAATTAAGTTGATGAACGCTGTAACATCAAATAAGGTCATTGTTCTGAAAATCTTAATTTCATTTAAACTGCTTAGAAAATGAATGACAGTTTATTATTTTCATTGTATCTTGTTGAACCGATTTGAATGGAAAATAAAATGATTCCAAGGTGATAGAGATACACTATTTTTTTTTACTGACTTGTGATTTTAATGTCTCATTGTCGGTGCGTCTTTTTTGTTATGATGAATATAGATATGTTGCAATATTAGAAATTTAAAGTATGCTAGTTAAAAATATTTATGAGATTATCTATAAAGTTTTCTAGACACCTAATTTAATCGAAGATAGTGTATTTGCTTCTGCCTCAAGAAAAAAGATTTCTAGTTTCAACATGATTATTCTTTAAAGAACTGTGTTGTCAAAATCTGGCTTAGGGTAAGAACGGTCTTCTTGTGGTGCTACGGCTGCATCGTTCTTAGTTCACGATCGAATGGTTGTCAGGTGGCATATTAAGTTTAATGGAAGACGTTGATGGTTTGGTCAGTGGACCAATCTTAGCATTACCTAACTTCACCACGTCATTTAAGATAGATGTGATTCTTCCAATGAAAGCATTGGAGCTATCCTGCCCTAAGAAGGAAATCCCTAAGCTTACTTTTAGTGAAAAATTAAAGGGTAGTCATATTAAATACTTTACCTATGACAAAAGGTTTTATGTTCTTGTTAGGTCTTTGCAAAATTGGCAGTACTATCTTTTACTTAAGAAATTTGTGATTTACAATGATCACAAATCCCTAATATACTTGAAAAACCAATGGAAACTTAAGAAGAGACACTCTAAGTGGGTAGAGTATATTGAGAAATTCACACATTTAGAAGCTGATGCTCTTTCAAGAAAATGTATATTGCTTAATACTTTTGAAACTAACTTTTAGGCTTTAATAACATAAGAGAGTTGTATCCAAAGGGTGATTTCTCTAAAATATTTCTTGAGTGCTAAAAGGATTCACACAAAAACTATTTTCAACAAGACGAGTTCCTTTTCAAAGGTAAAGGATTATGTTGTCAAGGGGTCTTTAAGGGATACACTCAGAAAGAAAACTCATGAAAGAGTTGACAAGACGTTTTGGGGCTTTGAAAACCTTATTTACATTACATGACCAAATATTTGGGGGCTTCTCCTTGCACTCCCAACCCTTTCTCCTGTGCTCCAAAAACTTTTTTAATTCCAGCTTTGTCCATAGTAAAAAAGTTAAAAATAACGGAAGAAAGAGAATAAAGATTAAGTTTGTAACTTTCTCTGTATTTATCACCTCACCTGCACCCCCAAAAAGAATCTGATTTCTAGTTTGACCTAGCACCTTATTTCTTTCTCCTCCATTCGTGGCGCATTAATTCTTCCTTTTTTTCCTTTTCTATTCGAGCAGCTCTCAGTAGCAGCAGCAGCAATTGCCTCCAGTTGCCTCCACATTCCTTCCACACTCCATTGTCAAGCAATCCAGTTAAGTTTTTCTGAACCATTTATCTATATTTTTTTTATTTTACCTCAAGGCTCAAATGGTGTGTGCAATAATATGTGCAATAGATGCATAGATGAATAGATCCAATTATAATTTTTTATTTATAATAGTGACTATTTTAGTAACTAATCATTTTTAATTTTGTAAAGTGGTATTTGGTCACTATAGTGACTAACTATTTTTGGTTTCTAAAATTGGTTTATAATTGAGGATTTTCTTGTAGTGTTGAATACACATCACACCAATCACATGTAAATAAAAATAACATTATTTTCATTAGAGTAACTTAATTCAATAATATATGTCAAAACCCCAAAGTAATCTAAATTATTCGTATACTAACTAAAACTCCACTATTTTGTGTTTTTAAGTACATGTTCAATTATAGTCTCCCTAATTTCCTTTGGAAGAACACCATGAATTGAAAGAGGGAGAAAGAAATGTAGAAATACATGACAATTCATCCTTATATTTCCCCACCTTAGATGTTTATACATAGAGACATATTGGATGAATAACCGTCTGGAACCTTTAAATCAAGTAGAAATTGACAAAAATGCATGTTTTTTCTAGATATGACATGGTATAACATGCATACGTAAATGTGTATTTTCCTTTTTCAATCATGGTCGCATGAAGCTTTGGGTACATATACTCCTATGGACAAGATCAAATCATGAGTTTATATTATATTTTGCCTCTTTTTTTCAAGATTCATCAATGTTCCTATTTTATGAGGTCTTGATGGAGAATCAAAGGTTAATGAATTCTTAGGAGCAAATGATGAGATTCTATTAAACCCAAGGGTGTACATAATAAATAAAGGATGTCCTTAGCAAAAGAGGTGCAAGCAAGAAAATGAGGCGTGTGAAAGCAAGCAACTCATTTGGCATACAAATCAGTATTGGTGCCCAACAACCATTGATGGTGCCCAGCGTCCACATTGCAGTGTTCTCTTTTTTGCTTGTTTGGGGATGCAAGGCGCAAATAGGAGCACACACGTTTTCCACACTTTGTCACATGTTTCACTTGGTATAGCTAAATCCGTGATCACAAACATAAAATTAGGGGTTTAACCTTGTTTTAGAACAAATTAGCACATGCAAATTAGTAATCCTTCTCCCTATAAAAAAAAGGTTGCTCATGTATAATTCAGATTTGGAATATATGCAAAGTCATTCATAAGATAATGCTTTGGTGCATGGTGTGTGAGTTCATCGGAGCTAGCTAGTCCAAGTGGAATTCCTCCACTTATCTCATGTATTCATGAGTGGCGTGGTGAAGGGCACAATTCCATTTATCAATGTTTCCTTCACTTATCTTGCAAAACGTGCGAGTGGTGTATTGAAGTGTTTATCACTTATCTCAAATGGCTTATGAGAGTGGCACATTGTCGTTTGTCTCACTTATCTTGGATAGTTATTGAGCAGCGTGATGAATATGGTTCATCCATTTATCTTGGCGTAATCTCCAAGTGGGTTGGCAACTTCCATCTTCTATTCCATTCATTAGTTCATTCAGTTCACGTCCTCCATCTCCTCATCAGCATAGCATGTTTCAATCCAATAAAGCATTTCATCGAACAAGTTGTGTGCATTTTGTTCATCCATGGTTCAACTCGTATCACAATTATGTTGTCACAAACAATTTTTTTAATATGTATTACATATAGATTGTGACATAATTTTAGAAATTTTCAATAAGGCATGTAAAAAAATCATGTTTTTACTAATCAAAATCATAAGTTGTTGGATTTTTCTCTAACATTTTATCTTCTTTATTTTTGTTGTTCTCCCATCTTGTATCAATATTAACTCACAAGTGTATTACATTTTGAAATTCAAATTGCGAGTATTTTAAATTGATGAAAGAATGGAAATCTATTAGAAAAAAAATTCAAAACCTATTGGTTCAAACTGAGTTTTTTCTTCATTTCGTATGTTTAACATGGAATATTTTGTTCTAAAACAACAACGACTTGAACCAATTTAAATAAGTTGAAATAACTTTTGATTCTTCCATTCCATCTTCACCAAACCAAATTTCAATAAACCTTTGATTCTTTCATTCCATCTTCACCGAACCAAATTTCAATACAAAGCTTATGCTTATTTTCCATTCAATATTCAACATAGCCCATTTAAAATCTATTAACTCAAATTATATAAATTTTATCTCAAACACTTTAAACTCTTTAATATCTCAAAGCATACCATACATAGCGAACCATAATTATTTTTTCTTATTTTTAACTTGTTTAAATTAAGATTAAGCTAACCATACTTTAGAAATTTAGTAATTTATATAAAATGAAATTTGAATAAAATTAATTTTTTTTCTATTTATAAATTTTTAACTTAAAGAATAAAATATATGTATTTCATCTTCTTTTAATTACTAAAATTCTTAAAAACATTAACTGGTTCTTACATTTTTTTTTCGGTAAATAATAATATTTGTATCAACTTACCATTTAAAACATTTTTTTTTTCGGAATGTGTGAATATTTTTAAATGTTTCTATGTAACTTTTTATACGTAAATATAATATGTTTGAATGGAACAATGATCTTAAAAATATAATCTAATTAAAAATATTTAACACTATTTTGTATATATAACTTGACTTGATTGAACGAAATAATTAAAAAAATGGAACTCAAAATTAAGAATATCTAACCTTGATTCAAGCTCTCACAAAAGCCCTTATCTAATGACTATAATTGTCAGTTGGAAAACTAGTAGTTTTGAATTTAAATGAATTATGTTTCTTAAACTTGTAAAATTCTTGTGGGGAAAGAAAGTATATCTTAGATTTCTTGAAGCCATTAATATTATATTGAACCAATTGTCGTCCCCATCAATAATTTATTTCAATTATTCAATATCTTACATTATTGACCTTTGTTAACGTGTACCTTAAGTTATCCAAAAATTAATAATGAAAAAAAATATCAAAATACACACATAAAAACTTGCCTCCGTTATTTTACAAAAGAAAAAAAAATCATAATTTCCTTGAATAAGAATTGAGATATCATTCACATAAATTTATCCAATAATTGAAAAAAAAAAACATAGAAAATGAGTTGCTAATAATTTTAAAATCTTAAATTAAAAATGAATTTCTCTAGGAACTTAAATGGTTGAAATAGTAAATGTTTATGTGAATCAGTAGGCACACATTATATACTTAAAAAAAACGATATGCTTTGCAAGTTACATATTGGCCTACATTCATCATGACACTCTTATCACGTTTCCTTTAAATGCATAATAATTTATATGTTGATATTTATCCTTAGAACTAAGGTTTTTTACACATGGTGTAATTTTATTTTGAAATTATCATAATGATGCAAGTCTTAAAAAAAATTACATATAACGAATAAGTTGTGTCAAATTGAAACGACTTCATAATGAATAAGTTTTGTCAAACTGAGATGACTTCATAACAAACGATCTATGTGAAGTTATAGTTAAAAGTAAAGTTGTTGCAGCTTGAGACGACTTCAGTTCTAGAATAAAATGAATGGAAGTTGTATCATGTTGTGACGACTTCTATTCTGAATTAAATGAACTAAAGTTGTGTCATATTCATGTTGTAACGACTTCATTTTTGGAGAACTGAAGTCGTCACATCATGACTCGACTTTAGTTCATTTCATTTAGAATCGAAGTCTTCATAGCACGACACGACTTTAGTTCATTTTATTCTGAGTTTGAAGTCGTCTCAAACTACGATAACTTTACTTTTAATAGAATACGAAATTGTGTCAATTTAGTATGACTTATCCATATACGAAAATAGTATACTTTTAAGAAAATAGTATACTTTTAAGAAATAAAACTTTTTTATTGATTTTCTTTCCAACCAAGGGGATCAAGTGAGTAAGTAAACTTAAATTTAATGATATGATAAATTTCAGTTTGGAGTGAGTCATTAGGTGGAGATGACTTACACCATCACTGTATAAGGAGTAAGATTACTTTGAAGTCTCTTAATTAATGTTCAATTTTTTTCAATATTATAAAAAAGTACAACACATATGATTCTGATTAAGTTCTAAAAATAACAGTATAAAATATTCATGTTTCGTCTTTTAAGTCGCTTATTTGTTCAACAACAAATTATGCAAGATACAACTATTTCATTTGTTAGATGATATAATATTATATAGTCTTCTTTTCAAGTATAATAAACAGTATGATACTTAAATGATAAGCACATAACATAGTACTTCACGAATATTCGTATGTTTATTTTATGTTATATGAAATGTTTGTGTTCTTATGTTTAATAAGAAGATCCCACAAAACTTACAACACATCAATCTCAAAGAATCTCTTAAAACCTAAGTTAAAATTATTTTGCTTCAACAACTTCCAAGTGTTTTGTCAACTTAGAATAGTCTATATCCTCCATACAACACTATGATTTATACAAGTTCAAATAAATACATTTTGTCCAAAAATAGATAATATATCGAGTTATCGAGATATTACTTTAAAAGATAACATCATTTAATGTATCATGTACGTCCAAGCTTAGATGCAATGGGTGTGAAGTTTCTCAATCACTAGAAAAAATTTACAACAACTCTATTATTCTATGTCTATATAAAAACTTTTGTCAAGAAGAAGACCATATTGTGAAGAAGACTCTAAACAATAAGACGAGAACCAGAATTTTTTTTTTTTTTTTAAACGAGACTGCGTTATCATTCCTAAATGTAACCTTCAAAAACCATGCATTAAATTAATTTATTTTTCCTACAATTTTGCAATTGCAAATCAACACTAATCATTGTTGGATTTGCAGGCCAAGTACAGTACACAAAAATCTAAGCTTTTTAAAATAGAAATCATACACATAAATTCTTTTGGGTACAGATTCATGTGAATTAATATACATCATTACTCCCACATGTCTAGTTGAAAACAATGTTTTGCACCTAGTGTTAACGTTATTGCCCCCACATTCATCATGTCACTGTTATTACAGTCACCTAAAATAAAAATCGAATCCTTTTGTCAGAGTCCCCCACTGCATCACAATGATGTTTTCTTCGTACCCTTCGCTTTTAAAGGAAACCACCTACCCTCAATATTATTGTGAAAATTACTTAAATCTAAAATTTGCCACATGGCCTAAATGTGTTCAACTCCAAAAATAAAAATTGACCCACAATAGTTTTCTGAAAAAGATGGCATCTTTTTTAAAAAAAAAAAATTGAAAACACCACTCATATCACTCAGAATCAATGCTACACTTTCCCCATATAGCACATGACCAACACACCAACCTTCTTCATTAGTTTCATTATTAAATATTGGTAGCGGTTGGATGTAATGTAATCATACAGTGAAATCCAAATCTTGCATGAACCACAAAAAATCTTTCTTTTTGAAACATGAAACCTTTTTTGATTAATGGGTTTGGTATGGTTTTTAGGGTTAGATGCAAACAAATGTAGCATAAATCACAGCCTTCTTTATGAGACATGAACACTTTTTTTTTGTTAAATAGGTATAATTGTATTTTTAGGGTTGGATGCAAATCTAGCATGATTCACAACTTTCTTTATGAGACATTTTCAAATAGGTTTAATTATATTGTTAGTTTTATATATTTATGTGTGATTTTAATGTTTTAACTTCTATTGTTACCATTTAAATTTTTTAAACTTTTAATTCATCAATATTTAACATAAATATAATACAAAGATAAAGATAGTATATTATTGTCTACACAACAATGTCAAAATTTTCATATTTAACAACATTAACAAAATAAATATAAAAGGTTACTATTTAATAAAGTTTTTATTTGAGTATTATATTTAAAAGGAAAATTAAATTTAAAAAATTTAAGTATGTTTTTCGCTTTTACCGGAACAATTTATATGGAATCTAGTAAAATAAATAATTAAAATGTAAAAGGTTATTATTTAATAAATTTTTTATTCGATATATGTAAAAGGGAAATTAAAATTAAATAATTTAAAAATTAGAAAAAATAAACGTGGTAGATTAAATTAACAAAAATTAATATTACACGTAAACTAAAGTAAGAATAAATAAACTAAGAGTATAATTGAGGTTTACAAATGTTGTCTTTATGTGTACCATTTTTCACCAGTCTCATTGAATAAAGTTGGTATCGTGTGGGACCTAGGAGTCCAATAAATTGGTCTTACAAGTACAATATTATAAAAATTATTTTTAATGAATGAAATGTTGCGTTCCTTAGTTTAAGACCTGAGCATATAAAAAATTATTTGTGATGTTAGAGTATCAATTTTTTCATGATATGTGTGAGTGCTCAATCCTTTATCGTAAAACATAAGAAAATTTACTTAGGACAAGATTAGATTGTGTGTCTAATTTTAAATATTACAACTTAAAAAAACAATAACTAAATTTTGATATTTATAATATATATATATATATATATATATATATATATATATATATAAATATATTTAATATATTATACAATATGCATGAAATATATAGGTATATTAAGTATATGAGATATTAATTAATAAATAAGATGGTAAAAAGTTAATAACAACAATAATTCTCTTAAACTAAATACAAAAAATAGCACTCCATTTTTTTTTAAATAAATGTCATTTATAAAAAAACAATATCTCTTATAAGTCATTAATCTTTCTATTAAGACATCAATGAAAGAAATTCCCGTTATATATATATATATATA
>Ga0214545_1001294_pt1 | contig 46227 bp, 15 predicted proteins | sample CNSS4metaG_FD_160064 | JGI IMG/M metagenome (GOLD analysis project Ga0214545, IMG submission 160064) | Root nodule microbial communities from cowpea collected in UCLA plant growth center, Los Angeles, California, USA - CNSS4 | ecosystem: Host-associated > Plants > Roots > Nodule | place: USA... | reverse complement strand
TTGTTTTATATAATATAAATATTATTAATTTATATATATATATATATATATATATATATATATATATATATATATATATTTTTTGAAATGTAACCAAACTCTTACACTTGTATTTTTTTTTTTTTACATGTGCCTGTGTAGTTTAATTATGTTAGTTTCTCTTCTTCATTTAATATTTGTTATGGTATTACCAACCATGGCGTGATATTTAACTTGAATGCTTTGAAAAATGCTTTTGTAGTTTTGGACTAAAGCAAATTACTCAATAAACTTGGTATCTAGAAATGGAGTTAAGTTCGATGGTTACCTTGAACCACCAAAATTATGTTCATAATAATTTATTTTCTGGAAAGTGAATTGTAAAATACATTTTATAATGTTTTGAAAACTTTATTTTGTAACGATAAATCTTACCATGTGAAAGAACAGTATAGAATAATCAATTATTAATTTTGGATTATAAATCCTGGAATTCCCATTTTGAAATGGATTTTTTTATAATGCTTTCACAACATGTAATCCGAGGACCTTTTAATATATTCAGTATAACATTTTCAAAAGATGTAGAAAAATTATCTATAATATTTATAAAATAAAATTAGTGTTGGGATTTTTTTTTAATGATTCCAAAATTGTATCTGTTTGTAGTACACATTACCTGACATTCAGCAAAGTAAGCAACATGTTTGGGCCTCCAATGAGATAGCAATAGCAAATTATTGGTACTTAATTAAGAAACAGAAAACCCAGCCTCCGTACCCAGATTTCGTACCTCTCGTACACAACACTTGTTACATATTACCCTAATTTCATTCACTACTTTTCGGCATTGCCAATTCCCTATAGTTTAGTCACTCTCATCAGAACAACAAAAGATAAACACAAGCTGAAACTTTTGTAGATAAGTAATAGAATATGGGAGTTTGTATGATGGTTAAGGAAAAATTGATGAGAAAGGTGTGCGCACGTGTTGGTAGAAACGTTTTTGGTCATATTGTGGGTGACAGAGGGGAAGCAGAGAGTGGAGTGAGTCGGAAGAAACAAAAAAAGAAAAGAGGGTGAGTTGAAGAATGAATGAGGAATGGAGAAAAAAATTGGCACATAAAAAATATAAAAAAGAAAAAGGGTGGGGTTGGGGTGGTTGGGGTTGGCATGGCATGGCATGGCATGGCATGGCATGGTATTATTATTGAGGATAGTGCCCTACCTGGTCACCATTCCATACCCAGAAAAAAGGTCCTACAAATAAGACAGCCCCACACACACATGCACAAAAACAAAAACAAATAGTACTAACCAACACTCAACTCCAACTTCTTTAATCACCCATTTACCACTTGGGGGAACCTACCTATTCACCCACTTCCAAAACTAAAAAAGGTGACCCTATTCTTCTTCTTCTTCTTCACGCCTTCCATTCATTCAAAACTTTATTTCTTTTCAACAAATTTTTAAAAAGAAAAAAAAAAAAAGAAGATTGCAACCTAAAATCATTAAATCAATTATGGCACTGTACGGTATGAGAATGAAGTTCTCTTCTTCTCACTGTCATATCTGCCGACATCAACACGTTCTCAGATTTTATTTTTTTTCCCCCAACAAATATGCAAGGACATGTTCACAGTAAAGAATAATTTTTCATACGTAAAATTTTGGGGACTGTACTCTCGATTTTGTTCCGATCTCGTATAACTGGAAACTTGATTGTGCAAAGAGATTTCGCTGTGTACTATATAGCTGGAAAAGGATATGGATCCCATGTAAATTTTTTTTCTTTTCAATTCTATCAATCTCAATCATTAATATATTTACATATATGTAATTGTATTTGTTACGTATAACAACACGAATTTCATCGGTTTGAGTAAAATTGTCGAGTACATTATACAAAAGAGTTTTGGATTTATCTTTTACCGATAAAAGATATCACTGAAAACAATAATGAATATTTTGTTAAATAGTAAACAAGGTTGAAAAACTGAACAATTATACTCTTTCGAAACATCAATCCGTTTGTTGTTCATATTGACTTACTACATTAGATGTTTCTCTGCCCAAAATATAGCACTGGTTAATTTTTTCAATGGTAACAATGATTGTCCCGATAAGTTTAAGTTATAGTAACGCCTATTAAGGAGGTAACGTCATTTATGCATGTTTTCCATGAAACATAAACTTAGACAATATTCCAAACACTTAGGACAGTAGAGCATGAAAAGATGCCTGATTAAGCAAGATCGAAATGGACAAATGCACACAGCTTTTTTCACTCTGCGATTGATGAGGCAAAAACATTAAGAGGAGGTGAAAGGGTGCATGTCCAAAACCAAGAACACGACAAAGAGGGCCACTTTAACATTAATAGAAGGACATGGTGATTTGTTTTCCATCCCTGTATGATCAGAGAGACACATCACATGGCTTTGGTGTCCTCTTCATGTTCTAAGGGTCACAAACTCCTTTTCCCAAATGCGTTTATCCATCACTCAACCAAGTCAAGTACTCCAACATCATCACCACTGCCATCTGCACCTCTCTTAATTGAACATTTATCTTTCATGCATCAATAATAATAGATTCTACCAAACATTTCAACCAAAACTCATTAAAGGTGACAACACCTCCACTCAATTGCCCACTGTGCTCCTTAATGCACCCCAAACATTTAGCCAAATCCAAACTAAAAAGAACCGTACAAGCTAAGAGAACTATCCAAGGCATTGATTCCCTAACGGATTAAGTATCGTATATATTGTAGCTAGCACAATGACTAGATGCCATATAGTTACAGTATTAGTTTATGAATGGTCCTAGCAGGAAAAAACAGGAAAACAAAATCCAAAGGCTGTAGGCTATATAAACTACATTTAAGCAAGTGCTTCTCACCGTACAAGAAGGGTTGAGAAGTAAGGGTAATAATATTACATTTGATGGAAGAAGTGCAGACTATTAACAGTCACATGATTTCAGTAGTCTAAAGACCCCACTGCTGTTATTCCAGTGCTTAAATTTCTTGGGTCTTGACGGCTCACATAGTCATCACAGATGCCGTTAGAGAGCCTTTGAATTGGAACCGAGTTCAATAGCTCGAGGCCAGAATTCCCCATTTGCTGCACTTCCTGAGGAGAAAGTATCTTTATGCACCATACACTATTTACGAATTCCCTGTCATAATATGAACAGAAAAAGGGCTCAATCATTTGATTTGGAAAAAAATAAAGATGCTTAAATCCACAACATAAAAATATCATCACCATGTGAAAGGCTAAAAAGCAATTAAATACAAGAGTATACTATTTCATAATTTCAAAAGGGATTAGTTAATACTTCATATTAAAGCTACCATATCATTTATAACAAGTTCCTCACTTTCTATACTTCTCAAAAGGTGCAGTGTTTAAAGGGAAAAGGAAGAAAAACAAAGAATAAGGTATGTTATGAAGTATAGTAGACTTACGGCCAGGGGCCATCACCAAGGAGAAGAACATCGTTCTCTCGGTCTACAAATACAAGCTGCCAGCCTGATCTCACAGGGTCCTCCAACTCGCCTTCAAGGCCAAACATTTGAGCAAGTTCACTTCGCAGCTCATGGTAGCTGCTGAATTTAGTGATATCCAGTGACCTTCCAAAGGACCCTGACTTATAAACCTGTACCAAACAAGTTATGTAAAAATGTATGTACGTCAAGAATAATGAATTTTTTTGTTCTACTTAAAGAGAGTTAATCCTGCTGGAAAAGCTTACCTTCACAAAGGTTTTGTTCAGTGGGTTTCCTTGTCCAGCATTTTCTGGACTCTGCAGGTAACCTGATTCACCGCCAATACTGGGTGTTATTCCATGATTCAATGAAGAATCAGTCCCTGTGGTGGTATTCAGATAATTAGAAGATTGATATGGCATGGTTGAGGAGTCATTGTTGCTGCTAACCCCCTTAAGGGTTGACATTCCATTAGGCATGAGAAGGGACGTTGAATCTATATTAACACCAAATAAGAGATGGTTTTGTGGATCATTGCTCCCTTCTTGGTCTATGGAGCACTCCCTACCAGGAAAAGGTGGTAAGGTAATAGCATTTTGAGACACAGTACTCTGGGGCTGCCCTAGCTGCTCCACCTGAGGTAGAACACATTGAGAGACTCCGGTAGAAAGAAGAGGATCCACTGCAACACGCTTCGAAGGCCACCCTGTTGAATTTTGAACAGGAATCCAAGAGCTTGTTCTAGGAAGGTTCAGGAGGTGAGATGTTTCATCCTGTGGAAATGAACCCAAGATACTGTGCAGGGGAGAAACAATAGTAGGCACAGAGTTCCCATTCGAATCAGAAAAATTTTGCTGTTGGCACAAGGAAGAGATAGCTTGCATAGGTGGTGATTGAGGTGGAGGAGCTGAAACAAACTGAGACATTGAAGAAACTGCACTAGAAATTTGCTGATTATCTACAACTTGTTGCTGTTGTTGTTGCTGCTGTGTCTGCCGTAGTTGTTGTTGCTGGTGCTGATGATGATGCTGAGTATTGAATGAGTGCTGATGTTGTAAATGTTGCTGTAGATGAGCCTGAGTTTGCAGCTGAGATTGTGGTGAATGCTGATTCTCTTGATTATTTCCAAAAATCTGCTGATGCTGTGGCTGCTGCAACATCTGGGCCTGCACAAAAGCAGCGGTCCTGTTTGGGAAATTTTGCGGTTGTTGAAATTGAAGTATGGATGCAGAATGCTGTTTGGAAGGATCCAAACCCCTCATCTCCTGAACAGCAGCAGCAGCAGCTGCAGCTTGATACATATCTGTTGACATATTCAACATAGAGGGATCAAATCTAGGCTGCATCCAAGGATTAACACCAATCCCCTGAAAAGTAGGAGACTGAAGTCCCCTATCACTGTCTCGGAGCCACAAGAGAGATGAATTTAGGCCAAAATCATCATCCTTCATGCCTGCCACCATTTCAAGCAAGAAAAATCGGGAGAGCAAGGAGAATGAGTTTCCATCCATGCTTAAATGGAAGTCTTTGAAATTAATAAGCTAGGATATTATTCCTAAAGGTGGGGGTCAAGAAGCTCACCATGGAATGAAGGCAGTCCTGGAGGCCATGGTCGTTTAAGCCTAAGGGGGAAGGGAGACGGATACATAGGAAATGTAGTTAATGGCTCAATTTCCCACAGAGACACTCTAGGTTGTCTCTCTCCAGCAGTAGATTCATCCCAGCCAACCTGCAATCCAAATCAAAGCCAAGTTTTCATTTTTAAAATTCCTTGGTAAATATAACATACTAGAAATTTTACACTTCAGATGAAAAATATATGCCAGTATGATGAGAAAGCTTGAATGAAAAAACAATAGTATTTCCTAACAAACCTTCACTGAGCGCCAGTGTGAGTTTGGCCACCGGGCAGGATCCAGGTCACTAATGCCAGTTATTGTACCCATGTATCTGCGCAAGAAACATACATTAGTAATACATAATTACAATAAAAAACAAGTGTCGTCAACTTTATTAAATGGTTAGCCATATCTTCTCTGACAATGAGAAATTTATTCAACTAAACACTCATGCTTTTTTTATTCTTTACTCAAGCTATTTATCATGACCTTACTAAGGATCAGAGGTTTGATCAAGATGATACAAATATTGCTTTACTGTTACACACCATCACATCTTAGACAGGTTTTTTCACACCCTATCAAAGCCCTCACAGTTGTTTAATGAATTGAAGCATACAGCACGTACACTGAAAGTCAAAATCTGTGCTTCATGTTGATAATATGATTAGTATTCTTTAGGTCACTATAAATCTTAACAATATTCAGGTCCCCATTGGTATCTTTCCTCAAAGAAAGTTTAAAAAACCTACCGCCGCACACTTGATTCCTCAGTTTCAAACAACATCCTGAACCGCATACCAACTGAAACTCGAGTATGATACACAGCTTTAACATACTTCGCTAAGGGTATGACAAATTCTGATGGGCTAGCACTGAAATTATAAAAAGAAAAAAAAATAGTCAATTAAAGCAAACATTTCCATGACTTTAAAGTTTTGCCAAAAGTGTACTAATTATACCGTGGATTATAGAAAATGGTGAAACGACTATTTGTTGCAGCTGCATGAGCTGCTGCTGCAAGAAGCCCCAAGTGCATACTATCACTTGACAACACTGATGAAGGCATCACAGTTTGTGGTCGGTTAGCACGGCGGATCCCAAGAAGAAGTTGGTTCTTTTCATTCCTATACAAGAAAATGCACATTAATGAACATTCCTATATCAACATTTGGATCCCAAGAAGAAGTTGGTTCTTTTCATTCTTGTACAAGAAAATGCACGCACGTTAATGAACATTCCTATATCTAACATTTCTCGCACATTATCTTAATAAAGCAAACAGATATAAGAGATAACGAGTAACCACACATCTTAAAGTCTGACCCACGTGTCAATGAATCACTTTTCTTTTCAGTATAATGACATGTTCTTTAGAATGGCCAAATGAGACGCAAGTCACACGGCCTGATTCAGGGTGGAAAAGTCAATCAGCCAAAATTCTAAAGGTCAAGATTGAATTTATGAGAAATCCAGAGGTGGAGAAGTAGGGTAATATTAATGCTGTTCAGAGAAATACCAGCACACGTATTTGGAGAGCAGGAAACAATTAAATTACTTGCCAGATAAACAGCACAGAATCACCAGCTACAAGTCTTTTAGCACTCACAAAGACACTCCACCCAGTTGTAAGTAGATGCCTTTTGGGCTGGCCTACAGAGGAAAAGAAATAAAAACCAACTTCAAACATTGTAGACAAAAACTGAACATAGAAGTCTCAGACTGAGAGGAAAAGTACACTATTGCAATTAAGTTGCCGGAAACCCAGCTTTTTAACTCACCCCGGAAGATATGTCTGAATTTCCATTCATTACCATGCAAATCCCTTGCAATTAATTCTTGAGCAGGAGGCTGCTGAGAAAAATCCTGCAAGATCGCAACTATAAATATAAGACCCAAGAAATTAGAGCAGACTCCGTAAACAGGTTTGACCACATAATATGGTCTTTTTCACAGAGACTTACCAATGCAGGGAATACTTTTTCAGCTGCACGGCGAGGTACAGAGAATCCCCCATGAGTGCTTGTGTCACTTGCAGTCAAAGTTTTGCAGAAATAGTTTGTTGGCTGTTTACTAGGAGTGCCCAATTCTGCTGGAAGGTATGCCTCCTTTTGCTCTTGCTGAAAAATAGACATAGTTAAAAGCTGAAGAATGACCACAACTCTGAAAGTTCCAAAACCAGTTATCAATAAAGATTTGAGAGTGATGTACTGGATTCAGAGGTTGCAAGGTCATCTGTGCATACACTTCATCAGTCTCTGCATCAGCCTGAATCCCAAATAAACAAAAAGATAATTAAAGCAAAGAGGCTGCAGGATCCAACAAGGTAAAAATTGAAGCAATCAAAGGCCAAAAGAAACCAATCATCTCACTAAAACAAGTAAGCAATTCGTACATGCATAGTCATGTTATGAAGTTGACAAATGAGTTGAGGAGGCAAGCTTGGGTAATTTGGGATATGAGCATCCACTTCCTTGTTGGTCGAAACAGCCACCTGAGAAAAAAAAAATAGTGCAGAGTGAGGATATACTTGTGCATGTAGTTTATGCAGAAAAGAAAGGAAAAAATTTTGAATGAGAAGGTTCATGTGGTGGTTCTGGGAGGTAAGTGAAGTTACTTCATTAGCCTTTAACATTTCAAGACTAAAGAATTGAGCTTGGGAACACCAGTTAAGCATAAATATACACATGGTTCCCCAGAATGAAAGAAAAAACAGGTTTTGCTAAACAAAAGTGTAACAGTAACCCCACCCCATCCTCCTAATTAGAAGCAATACGGAGACAGAGACAAGAGACAAGAGAGCATCCTCATGCCCAGAAACACAAGATTCGCATTATTACTTTATTCTCAACACTGGTAAGAGAATGTTACCACAATGTCCACAAGGCTAGTAGCAATACAATAATCAAACATCATATATTTTACTCACTTGTTCACTGTGACCTTGTGGAAAGTATACCACGCGGCTACCAACTGCTGGTAAAGAGACAAGGGGACCAGCACATGCATGCCAAAGTTCTGAATCTAGAACTCGCCTTTCCCCTGCAAAACCCACCCGAATGTCATCAAACATTAAGTAATATCAAGAGCCCACACCAACAAACTCATTTTGGCATACTCATGTCAAATCCAAGATCTTCAAACCAATAACCGAATCCCAAAACCAAATTACGTTTTTTCTCTGATCTCTGAGCTGTGAATAAACAAGAGAAAAGCATAGCCCAAATAGTTAAATTTCCACATCCCCGACTCAACATTAGCACCGGCCATGTTAGACGTACAAAAGACTTCATTGGCTTGGCTAATCATGTTAACACAAAGAACACACTCTAATCCTCCAGGGATTGAGGTTGCAAGAACCAGTTTCAGAAAAGTTGAGAACCGAAAACCAAGAGATGAAATTTTGGAAGAAGAAAGAGGAAGAGAAAGAAAAGAAGAAGAGGAGGAAGAAAGTGGTTACCTTCCTGGGGCGGAGGACTAAAACCAGCTGAAGAAAGTCTCATTTGAGCTAAAAAAGTCTCAGGCAAATCAGTAACTTAAAAATTGAGTCCAGAATCACAACACTACCAATTAGGCAACAAAATTCTCACAAAATAACAACTTCCACCACAAAGCAAGCCTTGTCCCCTCCTCCTTCCTTCCCACGGCAGAATAACATTCTTAGTGATCTTTGTCCCAGTTTTTAACACGTCTTAAAACCCAACGAAATCCACTAATTACCCACGAGATTCCCACACTTACAAACTCAACCAAAACCAGTGTCACAACCAAAGTCGATTGTTTTACGTCTCATTCGATACCGGTTCTCTTCAACCCCCAACACCCCAGGTTGCAATCGTGAACATAAGTCCTCATTACACAGAACAGAGTGTGTGGGAAACGCACGTGTGGTCTGAGTGCCAAATTTAGCAACAATCTGAAAGAGCAAGTAGAGGGTGAAGCGGAAGAAAGGAAGAAGCCGAAAAGCACGTAGATCTCAGAAAAAGAGCGGCGAATCCAAGAAGAGAGAGAGGTTAAGGGATGAGTGATTGACAGAGAGGTAAGAAGGTTGGGTGAGGAGTAGAAAATGGAGAGTCAGCGTTAGGCTCATTTCATTTCCGGTAATGGAAAAATGGGAAGTAGCAGTGGTTGTGTGTTGTGCTTTATTTTTATGGTTACGGTTTGTGGTCATGGTCATGTTCAAGCTATACTACTACTACTCTACTTCTAACTTGGTGACCATGCTACTACTATAGCTTTACCCTCCCTCTTCTCCTTTCTCTCTCTCCCTACTCCAATCAATCAAAACGCAACCGCCATTATTTTTGGGCGTCCTTTTAAGAGTGAGAGTGCTTACAAGTGTTGCATTTTTTCTAGGGAGAGAGAAAGAGTTTTGCTTTTTATTATTATTACTTTTCGTGCCCACCATTTCATTTTCAGACAACCTGCGAGGGAGATTTTAGATTTACATTTCCTCTCCCATTCCTAATTATGGATTAACTGTAATGTAATTAAAATCTGTTATATAGAGAGTATAAGAATTTATTTAAATTATTACTACTACTGAATTTATCGAATTGATTTACTATTTGTTATCCAGTTATTGTTTAATTACTTACATATATCCAATTTTGTAAACTTCATGCTCGCCAAAGGCTGATGGAAATCCTATACTAACTAATCATATAGTTAATATAATTGGTAAATACTAATGATTATATGTGTTTGCGTGTTTTTATTCGATCTGACATCAATTCAATTTCCCTTCACCATTTTAAGTTTTTCTTATCTCGATATGTGAAACTTTTTTAGTCAATGTTGTTAACAATTTTTCAAAAAATAACTCAAGTGTTTGTTTGTAAAAATGTTCTCCCATTCTTTTCAATTCAATGAGTATCATCCGAGAAAAAAAAAACATTGAACAAATATTTAAATTTAAAAATAAAGCTTGAAGCAATTTCTTACAGATTGTCTGTTTCTTTCCTTCTTTTTCTTATGGATGAGTAAATAAAAAGAATTCTAAAAAAGTATATAATTTTTGTCTTGAAAACAAATACAAGTACAAGCCCGAACTACTTTTAAGAATTTAATTAAACTCTAATTCTAAACGTTACAAAAAATAGAAGTACAAAAATATTTCCGCTCTGATAATGGGAAAAAACCTGAGAGATTAAGGTAGGTTTAAGGGGAATAAAAATAATTTGATTGAAATTTATAATCCATTAGAAATGTTTAAATTAAACCGAAAGGTACTAGGTATAAGAATGAATTGAATTTTTGGATAACATTGTCCTCCTGTGGGGGTAGAATAATTTATTTAAGATAAAGTTGGACCATTTGCAAAATCTAAATGCAGGTGCATTGATTTTGACAATGCAGTGACCCAACTTTGAGAATCATGAGGTAAGGAAGATACAGTGTCATATGTTGATAGTCAGTTATCTCTTTAGATGTCAAACCAAATCCTATTTTAAAATTTCCCTCTTCCTCCTCGTATAAACAACATATTTTCATAACTTTCCACTTTATGTTTCATCAAATTATGATATCATATCAAACTAGTTTTTACAGTATTTCAAGTTTTGAAGAGTAAATATTTGAACCAATTCACCACGAGGTCACACTTGTCGCAGTTTTTATCGAATAGGTAATCAATTTTTAAACGTTGTATATGTTCATTTCTTAAAACAAACAAATTGTTCAATGCTTGTCTTATTCAGTATGGAACCACATTTTATGAGTTACTTTCTATTTTATTTAATTTGGATAACTTGTTGGTGACCTAACTAATAACAAGTTATATCTTTTTAAGTATAATGTTGAATTTAATTTATGTGAATTAAAGAGACATTTGCAGAGTTGAACTGTTTCGATTTAAATTAACAGGGATTCAGAATAACCTATGAATATGAACAAGAGCTATGGCTAAAATATAGTAATCACTACCATTTTTAAAACTACAGAAATGTTTGACCTAAAAAATACTACAGATGTTTCTGCATATTCTTCTTATGTTTATATTGCTGAAAATAATATTTCATTTTAACCCATTTATTCTACAATAATGGTTGTTTTCGAGTTCTACACTTATGTTATGACAGACAAAATATATAACAAAAATAGGATGATACATAAACTGGAACAATTCATTGCGTTCTCTTTGTTTCAAGAGGGAATGAGAAAAAAAAAAAAATATATATATATATATATATATATATATATATATATATATATATATCAGCTCTCTTTTATTTGATTATGAAAAGAAAATAAAAAATAATGTAAATCCCCTATTGATCTTTAATGTAGGGTTGGTTTTTTTCTTTTTTTTTTCTCTTTCCTTTGTCATTCTTCTTCTTTTTTTTCACGTGATCATAAATATCTAAAAAAGGTCGGGGGAAAGTCTCACCATTAATGAATATAAACAAAGACATCTGGCTTGTTTATTTTTTTACTCATTTGTTAGAAATCAAGGTTAGGCCCAGTTTAAGTCACTATACTATAATCACTATTATCTTCTAAATATAGTTAAATAATGAAATTTTGTTAATTATCTCCTCACCAATATTTTACTAAACCGTTGCATTGGAACCTACCAAAGTAAAATAAATAACTTGGGTATGATTCATTTGTCCCATGATTTGAAAAAGGACGTGAGAGTAGCGAATTATATTGCCAATTTTGGCCATTATGTTGAGAGAAAAGTTGAATAACACAAAGCATGGCATGTTACTATTTTCTTTTATTAGAGTTTATTTTTTACGTACAGCATAAGTATTTTATAGTATCAATTAATGAAAACATTATTTTAAAATGATTATTATAAAACCAAAAAATTTATAATAAAAAATATTTTACATGATGAATACATATTATTGTATCTACCTACTTAACTTACATATTATATTATCTAACCCCGTATTCCTACCCACCACGTGATTGGTTGAAATTGCTTAGTTCCTTTTTGGTTCGCTATCCATGTTTTAATACATATTAGGCTTCACCGCTGGGAATTTATATATATGTCAACATTTTTCTTATCAAAGAAAAAACAATATTTCTTTTACCCTCAATTTATACAGAGCGTGCTAAATTTTCTTTTGTGTTGTATAAAAATATATAGCTTGTAATTTCATTCGACAGATAAATAATTTCTAACCGTTATAATGAAAATAATAATTAGCTGTTAAATATATAGAATTTTGTTACCTGATGTTACAGCTATAAAAATTCCAGAAAGATCTGCTAGTTCAGTTCTCAAAATTTGATTCTTAATATTGTTTAATCTATTATGTCCGTAATATCTTTATTTTCTTTCACTATGTCAAATTTTGTTATCAAATATTATTTGATGTAATACAAAAAAAAAAAAAACTTTATCATTTATGTTATGTGCTTCTGCCATGAAAGAACAAGAGATTGATAGGGATGATTAATATAACGATTCGAAGAAATGATAAAGTGACTTAGTAATTATACGAAGAAAAAAAATATCGTGGATTTGATGTTAAAAAAAAAGTGTTTGTGTTTACTTTCTATGTATAATAAATGTGAATCATACCTTACTTTCACCTTTTATATATCTATATTATACAATTATTCTATAATGTAAAATTGAAACTTTTTCAGAAGTTATTTTAAGCATATTGGAAAATATTAATTATGTTAACAGAAAATTTGATTACTTTTGCAATGCGTTCAAAATAGTTGATTATCTTATGTTTCATAAGTTATACAAACAATTAATTTAGATAATAAACAAATTGTTCAGGTAAAATTACTACTCAATCTTTGTGACTGTTTATATTAAGTTTATTTATTAAATTATGAATAACGGGATTAATTATTATTAAATATAATCTATTGTATCAAAACCAATTATATATCTGATTAAATTTTTGCACAATCATTTACTATTGATTTTTATTTTTCTATTTGATTCTTTTTCCCTTTATATCTTTTCAATTTTAAGATAGTGAAACAATCACATGCAAATAAATGATTAAATTTTGTATTGGATAATACCTTGATTAATACATTAGCTAGTTGAGCATGACCGATATAAACAGCTTTCGATAATTTGGTTTAGCTAACATTCAACCTTATAAAATTAAATTTTACATAAAAATTAATCTCAATATATATATATATATATATATATATATATATATATATATATTATTTTGATACAATCTCTGATAAATATGAAAATTGAATTTTCCTCGATAAAGCTCCTCCCTTCAAACGCCACCATTAAGTTTGGTAATAAATAAGATTGGTGAGTGACTTTTTAAAAAAACAATCAATGAGAACTCGAAATTAATGAAGAACTTTCTACTGCATGCATTTTTTTCTTTAATATTTATTTTTTAATATTATTTATATAATACAATAAAAAAGTTTCTACTTTTCTTCCTTTAATACTTGAATAGAGACAAACACTGGTAAGGTTTTTTTCTTTCTTTATTTTATTTAAGGTATCAATTTGGTCTGTTTTCCCAATCAAGCTTCTCCCATTTCACTTTTACGTTAGTTCTTCTCCTATTTTATTACGGTAGTTCAAATTATTGTCAACATATTCCAAACCTTTCATTATTAATTTCTTCATTTTTTTTCTTCAATAATAAATGGAGGATGATGCTTCTTCACACAACTTTTCTAAAACAAGTAATAATGAAAACCACTGAATTTAAATAGAAAAGAAAGTCTACGCCGGTTTTATTCAAAGTGGGAAAATTTTGAAAACAAATAATTTAATAAACTTTGTCTTTGGAAATGTGTATTAATACCTAGAGTTGAATATGTATATATGTATCACTTTCTATGCTCATAAACTTGGCAAAAGGATGGTAGAAAATATAAGAAGTAAAATGCAAAAGATGAAAGATAGGGAAGTGTTTGTTAATAATTCATTTTTAAGGATAAAGATATAATAAATAATTTGAGGATTAAAATGGTGTAGAAATGCAAATAGGGATGAGGTGTGATGAAGTAATAATGTTTTTTAACATAGTAATTAAATTTAGAGTGGGTTAAAAAAGTAAAATAAAAAGAAAAAGAAGTGCGTAAGTAGGAATATTTAGGGATTGAGGAAAAAGAGTGTTGAGTGTGAAAGGAAAAGATTTGGTGATGGGACATAACAGTGTACAGTAGACGTAGTGGTATAGCTACAGTTACAGTACTTTCTTTATTGGTCGCTGTCCAACTTGTACGTACCTCTTACCCCACCATCACTTTCGCACTTTGCACCCCCATTTATTAATTTCATTACTCTCAATTCTATTTCTTCAAATAATATCTCCTCTTCATAAAATAGATCGTGGAGTATTTCTGATCAGTAACAAACAATTTTATTTTCTTGTATTTTAAGTTTTTAATTTTAAAAGTTTTTCTTTATAATATTTTCAGTTTTTAGTTTTAAATATTTGTTTTCCAGTGTTGTAATATTAATTAGGAGTTTTTTTGTTTGTTCAAAAAATTTAATTCTTCGAAGTTTCTTTTTTAGCTTTAGAAGTGTGGCTTTTAATATTTAAAATTTTTAATTTCAGAAGTTTGTTTTGGATTACAAGTTTTTAGTCTTATAAGTTTCTTTTATAGCACTTCAAGTTTTTAATTTCAAAAATTCATTTTCAGATACTTTATATATTTAGTCTCTAATTTTTTTAAAAATAATCTTCTAATAAATACAAGATAATTCAGATTTTGAAAGATAGCTTAAATATTCTAGTTTAAGACCACTCAAACTTTGAATGAGGACATTCATATTTTATTGTAATTTATTATAGTAACCTAGGTTGTTTAATTTTGTTTATTTGGTTCAATTAAAAACATCGTGATAACTAGATTCGTTAAAGTGTAAATGGTATTTTAAATAGTGTAGATTAACATTTTAAAATATATTTAATAGTTATACACATTATAATTTTAATTATTCTTCTGATTTATAAAGCCCACCGTTTTTATTATTTTAAAATTCTTGTTCACTTTTATGTGGGATTCTGATTTTGTTTAACATTTTTTTATAAGAAAGTGCAAATTTGTAGATACTATAGAATATAGGACAATCTGAAGTTATTATATAATCTTTTTTAGTAAACTTTTCTTTCACTCAAATGTTTTTTTCTTTCTTTTTTTTGGGATGCATACACGAGATTTATTCTATGCATCTAAGCTTAGATATGTTGAACTAATCTCTATTTAATTCAAATCGATAATGATACATCTTATTTGTGAATTAGGATCTAAAAATAAGTAATGACTTTTACAGATTTGTTGAAAATGATTGTTCTTTTCTACTTAGGAAGCATAGAATTAGAGGTGAGGAGAGATAATAACTTTAATTAGTTATAATTATTATATATTTATATGTGATGTTGGATTTTAAAGTAGAATTGAAGCATAATGATAATATTTAGTTTAAATATTGATGTGTAAATTAAGTTTATAGCTTGTAGTAGAGATGGTTGACTTTGATATAAATATCATATTAAATGTTTGAATCGAAATGATTGTTAATTATATATGAAGATTTCTGGTTAAGGATATGGTTGAGAAGAAGTTATGAGATGCTTTTAACCTTATTTGAAATTTGAGATGAAGATTTCAAAATGGTTTATATATATCTGCTTATAATAGTAAATGCATAATATGTACACACAAAAACTTGAATGATGCTGAATTATTCCCGAGTGAATCTTGCGAAAATTTGGATTATGTTTTAAATTACTATGTAGTTTTGTGTAGCAAGATCCAAGACATGCAAACAAGGATAAAAAGCTTTTGAAATGAATAGCCCACAAGCCAAACACACAGTAGTCAACTATACAGCAAAATTTTAATTCAAGTAATCCAAATGTGCTGTACTCAACCACATGATATTTATCATGTTCACAAATACACTCAATAAGATTTTATTTTTCTAATTATGTCTCCAAAATAATTTTCTGCAAATTGGACGTAGAGTTCTATATATTAAATTGGAAACTAATCTAACACAATTAAATTTATTAAATAAAATATTAATGTATATTATTATTAATAGTAATATAACTATATTCAATTGATATCAATAAATATATATATATATATATATATATATATATATATATTAGGGCACTATAGTGTTTTATTATTTAAATATTAAATGATATAATTTAGTTCCTTAAAAATTATTTTAAGAACTTGTTAAAAAATAGTATTTCAAAATTACAAATTTAATAAAAAATTAAAAACTAATTATTTAACCAGCTCAACTCAGTCCACCATAATCAATCATTACTTAGGAGGAAGTGGATGTAACAGAAAAAATAATAGGAGCCACTTCTTGTTGTTGTGACGATAAAATAACTCTAATGAACAACTTTTAATTCAATTATAAGTCGTAGCTTTCACCAAAAGAATTGTCATTAAAGTTCGTTGAGTTAATATGTGGACTTTCTTGATAACAAAAATTTTCATATAACAATCCATTCTTAAAAATAAAACAAATTAACTATAATAATTTTTTAAGTTATAAAAAGTAAAATATAAATATTAAAAGATGAATTATTCATCCAAATTTTGGATTGGAACAAAAATTTTATAAGATAATTATAGATGACTTGACATGACAAAATCCATTAAAATTGAAACAAAGACTCTTGCGTAATTTCTTGCAACAATTTTTATTGAAAATGTTCTTCGAAAATTACATAACAAATAATTCTGTCGGACTATACACTAAAATTCATATAGCTTTTTTTTTTCTTTTACAAATTCTTCAAATTCATTGATATTTCTTTTACGTTATCATAATTATTATTAAAATCTCACATACGATCTTGTTGAAGGAGCTTTGTGCGTGATACAAGATCTTCATCCAGAAATCAAGGTGTTTAATCGAATAGAAACTAGATCTTGAAGTGTAAGAGAAAAAAATGTCTTACCTTAAATATATAAACTCTATTTGGTTTAGGGTTTAGATATGACTTATAAGAAACTATGCACCACACGTAGAAGCGCGATTTTCTTGAGAGTCGGTGTTTGCAAGTAATATTCCAAAAATATTGAATAGATTCGAAGAATGACATATAAAAATATGCAGTAGAAAGTGGTAGAAGCTAAGGAGAAGGCAGGTATATCAGCCAAGCATTATTGGTTGAAACATCAATGTCGAATGCACAGCATAGCCGCGTCTGGTGTGGGAGATTTTTGGAGTAGGCCACATGTGAATGGATTGCACAGATGTTGTTGAAATTGAGAGAAGGAAAAGACATGTTTTTTAGGTAATTTTTTGTGCACTGTGGAAAGCAGCGAAAAAGCCAAGTAATTGTAAAAGGCATAGGTATTGTCTCGGGCAGAAGTGGCAAAAAAAGCCGTTGGGAATTTTGCAAAACCTACCCTAGCTTCTCATCATAATTCAGATTTTCCAAGCAAGATAGGGTGAGAGTGTTAGGGGAAGATGACTTCAGTAGAGCAAATTTCTTCAACAGTGTTTTCTTTCTGAATTCTTCTGATTGCGACAATGCCCAACAGATTCATGTTTCGAATAACCCTTCAAGATCAATGCTTTAATCATTCTTTAATTAATGCCAAACATGTTATTCGTCCAAGAAGTTTCAATTAAGGAGGCAGGAACAGACAAAGCCACTCACCAAAGAAAAAACATCTTTTCTATTCCATGCAAAAACTTTATACACGACTAATGTTTTTTTATGAATTAAATATATCATGAATCCATTTTCAAAAGTTCCCTGTTTCAAAAAAATATATAATTCCAAGATGTCCAGTAGGAACAATTTTTTTACTATTAAATAAATTAAATATTTGTAGTTAACTCGTTTAAATGAGCAATTCCCAGTTGTCGAACATTATAAAAGAAAGAGATGGTAGGAGGGTGAGCAAATAAATGTGGATGGGGAATTAGATGTATGCCCTTAAAATTACTATTTTAATTGACAATGATAAACTTAGTGGGGCAGATTATAGATAATGAAATCTTGAAAATGGAAGAGGGTGGGGCAAAGGATCCAGCTTCAGATTATAAATGGTTCCCCACCCTTGGGTCGGTTTCTTCGGGATAACACCAATATTTAATGGCCTTGGACCCACCAACTTTTTTCCTTAATATATGTTTTTTCAATCTTAATTATCTGGGATTCAAATTTATTCACCTTCATACTTTAAAAACATGGTTTTTATTAGAAGGAATGATATGAATACAATAAAGTAGTTCATTGTAATGTATACAAACCCGAGGTTGATGAAAGCATGATTAATAATTTTAATATTCCACGGAACAAGTGGGCATGATATTTAGTTTTCCCTTTTAACAGATAAATAAAAAAGCATCTCCTTTTTCCTTGAAAGATTCGGATTGATTTAAAAGTATCATCATTTTCCTTCCTTTTGGTTAAGAGTCAAAAAGCCTCATTCAACGAGGTGCATAGCTGGTTCCATGCCTACACCTATCTCTTGTAGAAGCCAAGAACAGACAAATTAATATACATATCATACTGAATTAGGGCATTCCATCCGAGGAAAGTACAATAAGCTAAGGTTATTTATATTTTAATGCAAACCACCACTACGTTAGAAACAGTGCCAAGAGTTCAGCGTTTTTTATACAGAATTTAGCTAAACCCATTTGCAACAAGCTCGTATTTTTATGATAAAAAACTATTTATCAAATGAAAAAAAAAACTAAATATTTAATATCTTATAAATACACAAAAAAGCACAGCTGTTACAGTAGGGCCTTACATGTATGAACTTTCCAGGATCAAAATCGTTCTTAAATTAAGTTGACCCACTAGCCAATTCAATGCTCTAAAAATAATAGTTGAAATAAAATGCAAAACGTTTATACATATAAATTCGCCTAAACATAATTGTGTTCCTAATATAAATAAAATAATTGTTTCAAATTTTAAGAGTTTTGACTCTGTTTTTTTAATTATCCTTCTTGATTGCTGATAATTAGTGATATGATTGTAGATGGATGACACACACCTTGATTTTGTTGAATAGCAGAAGAAAACAGCACTTAGTTCTAAAGGCAATTCCTAAGTCCTAACTCCGAAGGAGAATCATGGGACAAAGATGCAGTGAGCTTGGCTTTCATCCGAAATTTTGGGCATCCCTTGATTGCGACAGTTGCTACATAAGAGTGCCGAAGCAGTACCAGACAACCTTTAAGCCTTGTGGTCCTGTGCATCTTAGGTTCTACAAACAATTAACTTTCGAAATCCATACATAATTTGCATGCGCAGTAATAGGTTTTCTGTTTCATATGTTGCAACATACACTCTTCCTTCTAGCTGCTATCTTTAATTTAATCTATCTCACACAATTCGCTTCCACACAAACCCAAACTTCTGATAGTAAATTCCTTCTGGTTTTATCTTCATATTATTATTGCTCTCTTTAGCATTTGGCAAGATATCAATTCAATGAAAACTTTTAAATTTTCACATTATAACAGATAATTATGTATCTGATGTGTAATAATAATATATATAATAATATGAGCAGGTGCCTGTGATTAAACCTGAAGTGTCTTTCAATCTGATATGAGTTTTCTGAGTCCAACAATCACAGTATCACATCAGAAGGAGGAAGCTTATCTGGTGGTGCACTGATCTCAAGGAAATTCAAACCATTCACACGTGCAAACAAATAGACAGATTCTGACCTGATTCTGATACATGAACTTCAATCTTAATAAATTTAATTTAAACGCAACAATATAAATATGGGGCTGCAGTAGGTCCATGTAGTGCAGTAGAAAATCTTAAATTTTTGTATATGGGCCTTTATTAATTTAAGAAATGAATCAAGTAGATTAAAACTCAACAACTAGTGGGTCCTTAATAATACCATGACCTAGACCATCAACTACACTATCATCATGTGCATCCATTTTTCGCCCTCTCTTTTTTTCTGCCGTCTTATTATACAGCTATATCCCTACAAATAAATATAAAAAAATCAATTATAAATTTTAGATGACTGATTTTTGAATTCTAATATGTATTTGTATGAAATATTTAATGATTTAGTTGTAATTGTGTCATATCTGTAGTGGGTATATAATAGTGATGTTATTATATAGAATTAGTTGTAGATATTTAGAAATTTATAATTAATAAGGTGGATGGGTGGGGAAGGATAAGGTTATAGGAAATGGGTGAGGAGTTTAGAATAAAAAAATGATTTTGCATGAATGATGAAGAAATAGCTTAGGTTAGCTAGGTAGTGTTTCATTTTCGTACATTCTCTATCATAATTTTGAATTGATAAGTGAGTTTGTGGGTTAGTGCATAGAAAGAGAGAGAAGGGAAAGAAAAAAGTGAGAAATGTCAAAAAAGCAACAGCTCATGGCTTAGATTTGAGGGACCCTCCAAATTCCTCTCTCTGGATTTCATAGTTTCCCTTTTTGACGCTTTCGAATTGGACTCCATCGTCACCCCTTTCTCTTTCTCTCTCCACCATCATTTCTTTCTGCCTCGGTTTTGGAAGAATATAATATAATATACTTTTATTTTATTTTATTTTAGCTCTATCTATGTGTAATTTGCACCATCTTTAGAAAATATCATTACCACAAATTTTAGTTTTTTAAAGACCAAATAAATTTATATTTGAAATAGTACTTCAATTTGCCTTGTTGTGATAAATCAGATCATTGAATGTACATGTGAGAATTGCTTCATACTTCTCTTCTTTCTTTATTTTTCATACCTCCCTTCACACACACACACACACAAATGTCCACGGATTCCATTATTCCACGAGTTTATGACAATTTATGTAAAGAAAATGAAAATTATTTTTAATAGTTGGAAGTTTACCTGAAATTCATGAGTTTTGTAACTTCAATTAATTGTATACCCAAATATGAAAATAAAATAGCATTAAACGTATAACTTCAATAATAACGATTTTCATGAATTTTATTCACTTGTATGTTTCTTTACACTAAAAAATTCGAAATTTAAAAATTGAAAAACACCCAAAACCAAATATATTTGGAGAAAATTTTAATAAACATAAATAGAAAATATAAACATTACAAACTTCAAATCAAAATAAAATTAACGAGGACTGTTTCATACATATTGGCTCAAAAATCTTGATCAAAGTCAACTAATAAATAATTTTTACCTATATAAATAAATAAACAGTTTCGATAATGGTAATAAGAAAATAATTTTTATTAATGTCCACTAGAAAAACAAAAAAAAATAACTTTATTAGATAATAAAATTAAATAAAAAAGTTAGTTTTAAAGTGTAATTCAAATCAAATTACTGACTAAAATATTAATACAATGTAAATTTGAATAGGTTACACCAAAATATAAATTTTAAAGATTAATCCTTCTGAAAATAATTTCAATTTTATAGACTTAAATATAAAAAATAAAAAACATATGAAGTTAAATTTATACAAATTTTTAATAATTAATATTTCATTTATAAGTAACTTTATTTTAAAAATTTGATTAAAAAGATACCAAAATAAAATTTATTAATAATTATTATCAAAGAAAAATATATAGGAAAAATTAATTATGAGAAATTACGTCAACAAACCTGAAATTAAATATTTGTTCCCATTAATCACGAATATCTATTTAGTATCTGCTATGGATCTTATCCACGATTTTTGTTGTGCTATCTCCAAAATACTTTAAAGAAATCAACATTACCTATGATATACGAATACAATATTTGTATCAAATACGATATATATTTGATACGTCGATACATTTATTGTTGAAAATGATAAGATACGATACGTGATAGATGTATATTAAAAAATGTATGATAATTTTTAAAAACATTATAAATATATGATTGTTATTTCGTATGAATCTAAATTAAAATCATATGTGTTAAAATTGTCAATATAAAATATTATGAAATATTGTCATCAATAAAAATATTGTTATTTTATAAATTAAATACTTTATTAATAAATATTGGTAAAGTATCATAAAATATTAGACACGAGTACGTGTTGGACACGGACGCGTGACTCAAATTGAAGTACCAGTGCTTCATAGCAATATCCTAATTAAAATTGAATATGAGAGAGAATATAAATTGAAAAAAAAATATTGAAATAAAAGAAAATATATAACTATTATATTTAATTTAAATTCAAATTTATATAAATTTAAATAATTTAATTATTCTTATAAATTTCTAAAATTTTACTTTTTTAACTTTTCTATCAAATGACATATTTTACATTAAAATATTTTAAATTCCTTATAAAGAAAAATAATCAAAAACATTAGAAAAATAAATTATTTCATCTTAACACAATATAAATCTTATCAAAGTTCCACGATCACCATGCATTAACTAAGTGATACTCTCCACCAATAGAAATAGAGAGTAAATATAAAAAATGTGTCCCTAAAAACGTGCTATACAATCATTTTTTTTAAAGATTGAAAGAAAAAACTTCTCAAAGAGTTCTTTATTAATAAATTCACATATTTGATCTCTTTTGGTTACTATTGAGCAGAATTCATTGAACCTAATTAACTTGCTTGGTACATTATATCTTGTTCAAATGGTAGTGATGTGGCCATGATGTATCCAATTCAAAACCTACCTTTGTTTGTCTCATCAAAACATGTCTATTTTCGATCCCTGTGTATTATCGTTTCATCTCTTGTTTTTCTTCTCCTTCTTTGTTTCACTATGACAAGTTGGAAAAATTGGAGCAATCAAATCATTGAGAAAAAAGACATTATCACCAAGTGAGGAAATTTACCACTTGAATGTGTTTGGAGTCAAACATTTGCATCACGCAATCATTCAAACTAAACAACGACTTGTTATATTTTTAAAACAAAAATTGTATAATTCGACTTATGTGTTTGTGATGTTTTTGGAGTTTTTAAATATAATAATACATGTATGTTTCATTTTACAATGTAACCCAATGGTGCACACTACATTATAAAAACATTATAAAAGATACGGTAAAAAAAATGTTTTTATTCCTTAACTTTTCGTGTATTTTGAAATTAATTTATTTTAAAACTTTGAATCAAGTTAATCCTTCATCTTTCAAAATACGTGAATTTAGTTCTTTTAATCAAATTTTATTAATTTTATTTGACAATTTCAAGTGCGTTTTATAATAGTATTTGACTTAACATTAAAGGAAAAATGTGTAAAACAGTATAAACAACTAAAATATAATTCTAAAATGCGTACGAAAAATCAAATAAACCTAACAAAATTTAATTAAAAGGATTAAATCCACATATTTCGAAAGATGAAAGATTAAATTGGTCTAAAGTTTCGAAATGAACTAATTCCAAAATTTACCGAAAAAAAATATATATCTAATCCTATATTCACAAAACATAAAAATTATCAAGAAATAGATGGTGCAAAGGGATTATTATCAAGAAAGGATAAGCTTAAAATTATGGATGAAATGATGGAAATGAAAAGTGGAAATAATAGTTTCTGTAGAGTGTAACATCAAGTTGTTTTCAATATCAGCTAATATCTTTATAAACAAACGTGCTTTGTTCTCATTGGTATTTTCCATAGAACTTTTTAGGAAATCTTCCACCTCAAAATAGTTCGAAGTTAAAGTATATTTAACCTCAAGTTTCTTAAGCAACAAGCTATTAAAAACATATGATAAGTACCTACTAAATGGAAAATTTATTTAAGTTATTGCTAACTACATGTTCTTATGCTTGAACAACTACAAAAACTCATATTTATGGTATCTATTAGTGCATTTTCTGGTTTGGAATCTGTCAAAGAGTAGCTCCTAATTAATATGAAGACATTGATTGTCATACTTATGTATTTTCCCCTCTACATTGTATATGCATAACTAAAAACTGATTTATCTCAATAAATTAGTATTAGTTGAGAATACTAACACATCACATTCAAGTTTGAAAATGTGTTGTTTTTCAAAGTTTAGTTAGATTTAGCCAAGTTTAAGGATTATTAAACGGTATGCACTATATTTAAGAGCAATAATGAAATGAGAAAACTGAGGAAAGCACCGAAATAATTTGAGCACAGATTTGGACTTGAATTGATGAAAATGTAGTATGAAATCTGGGTAGAGATATCTGATAGGAGTTGGACAAAATTGGTGAGATATTATAGTGTGGTGGTTTTGAGGAAACAGGTAGGGTTAATTGGGGTTCAATAAATGAAGCTAAAAATACGAATGTAGAGCGATTTTATTTTGAAATAATAATCGAAATTCCATGGGTAGCAAAGAGACAAAGCATGTAAAGAAACTACACAGAAAGCATAATGTTGTAGTGCCATTTTTTTTGGTTATTGTGTAGATGACTAAAAAGGACATGTTATAATTGTGGGGGAGGGGTGGCTTTCAACCTTCAATAATTTCGAGGATCTTGCGGAATTTGTGACTCCAATATGTCCACTAAGATACTTTCTTTTCCACTCCTCCATTCTTGTCACTTAGCTAACACTTATTATTTATTTACTAATTATAATTCACTAACCTCAATTTTAACTCTTTACTTATTATTCATTTGGAGGCTTAAGCATCGTATATATACTAATGGATTTCTTTAATCGCTTACACTAAATACGTAGAATTTATTGTCTGAGAAAAAGATATATATATATGGGATATGTTCCAGATTTTCTTTCTGTGCCAATCATTTCATATCAATACCTGCAATGGTGATGAGGCAGACTCTATAAACACGTGTAACATGATCGACATTGTCATTTTTTGTGATCAACAATCTACGCTTCATCAAACATTGTCCTTTAAAGATTGAAAATCTCAGAAAAGCGTTGCATGTGTATGTGTTGCACAGGTGACGATTTTATTCTCTCTCTACATATATATATATTCACGATTGCATCTGATAATTTGCTTGGAGGGTTAAAAGTGTCGAGAAAATAAACTGTGGTTTTGCATAAATTTTGTTTATAATATTAGAGATAGTTAGGTTTATATATATATATATATATATATATATATATATATATATATATATATATATATTCATATGAGTTATTAAGAAATTGTGATAATATATATGACATTGGTTTTATACATAAAAAGTATTTGACACCATATTTGGACTATTTTCAACAATCTCTTCTCAAGAGTAAGTCTTTTTTTGTTTTCATATGATATGTTTCTCTTATGTGTATGGTAATCTCTTTTGGTTATGGTTATGTGGTCAATCACTCTGGTGACCCTTTTTATTATGGTTATGCGATCAGTCTCTACCCCTTTTTATTATTGGTATGCGGTTAGTCTCTTTGAACCATTGACTCTGATACCACTGATTGGTTTATATGTATTTTCATATAGGTTATAGTCATTGGAAAATTGTGGTTCTATATATATGACATATGTATTACACATATAAGATATTTGACATCACTTCTACTTCAAAGCCTTAAGATTATGGGATTATGAATCTTTTATCTTATACAGTATTTAACTTGTTTATTATATATAATGTGAGATTTTAACTCACATTTAGACTATTTTCGATAAATATTTAAATTTTAGAGTCACAATTTTAAAAAGAAAATATGCTTAATTACGATCATTAGATACTGAGAGTTGGTCAAATAATATAATAAAGATAAATATATATTTGACCATAAAGGAGAAAAAAAACATGAAGAAAAAGAATTTCATCTATTTTTTTTTTCAGTTCTAGAATTTAACTCGATAAAATAGAGGAAAGTGTGTTAAGAAAGCTACAATTATATTAAATGAGGAAGAAAGTTGTATACACATAGTCATGATCAATGAGTAAGTCATTTAAGTGGTATTTATTTTCTTTGCTTTACATATTGTTTGCATTTAGCCTTAACCTCATCATATAATAAAAATTATATATAATTTGAATAAAATTATCTTTTTTAATGGACAAAAAGATACATTTAATTATATCATATTTAAATTACATTCCCATAAGAAAAAGAAAAATATTATAAATTTCTCTTTTTGACTTCAAAACATTTTTAATATTCGCAACAAATCAGGAAATGAGAATTAAACTATGATTAGGTAGCTTTTTATTATAATTTTACCGGTAGCTGAAAGAAATTACAAATATTTAAACCTTACACGTTGCTCCATTCTTATCCTCCCTTAAGTGCCTCTTAATGATAAGAAAGAAAAATAAATAATACATTTCAAAGTCATAGAAAATTGCTGTATAATAAGTATGAGAATGGGACTTGTAGGGATCAGAGACATCCCTGTCCCAAAACAACAAAAATAACACACTTGTCCCATTTCACTCCATGCTCATAAAATTTATGAATTATTATATAATCATAATCTTCAAATTAATTCATTTCACTGGATAAAATAAATTAATTCAACCTAGCAACTACATTATTTAGTTAGAAAAGAAAAACATCAATAATGAATCATCGTAAGGGTTTTATGCATACATAACCCTTTGTGTAAACCGAATAGTGTGAAATATATGTTGAAGTTAAAGATGAGATGGAGTGAAGGTAACTAACACTAACACATAGGCTTAATTAATTTAAAAATAAAGTTAGATGGTAAAATATAAAAAAATAAAAGTATTGATAAGGTAATTATGATAATAAAAAAGTTTTGAAGTAGTGATTAGAGTGAGGAAGAAAGTAGTAGAAGGTAGAGAAAGTTGGTAAAGGGAAGAGAATAATTAAGAAGTGGAGCCCAGGGGTAATGATTTTGGTGTGTAGCATGAGATGAATGCGACTAATGAGTGATAAAGAAAGGTTAAGAGTGGCAGTAAGCATAATTATAAGTGATGAATGAAAAGGGGGTTTGGTTTAGTTTAGGTTTAGGTTGAGGCATAAGTGTCTTTTTTGAAACGTAAGAACATAAAGATTGGTAGAGAGAGAATGAAACATGTTGACCAAATGTTTGTGTTTTTTCACTCTCTTTTGTTTGCGAGATTTCAAAGGTAACTGGGAGCAAGAAAGCAAGGCAACATCCATTTGGATTTTTTCTTGGCCATGTTTTGGGTGACACACATCAAACATAATAAACCCATTAACAGTTTTTGTTTTTAATTATAGCAATTATAATAATAAATTCATGTTTGCTCAACACCATACTTGCTAATCATTTCTATATCATCTTGGTTAGTGAAAATGGACCTACAAAACACCTACAATAAACATTCTGTCTTTCAAGTCAAATCCCAAATTCCTTGTCATTAGATTATTAATACTATTTCTACCCTTAATATATTTTTCTCTCTTTTTGTCTCTCTTATGCACATACCATGTGTGCCCCTCAACAGTGAAATATGACATATTATTACTAAGGAGGTTTTGGGAATAAAATATAAAAAAGTAGAAAAAATGTAGACCACTTGAGATGGGGTGGTCAAACATATTTTTTATTTTATTTTTTTTTTATTTTTTTTCTAGATATTGGTATTGTAGAAGGGTGAATATAAAAGTTGTGGAGTGTCCCTTAAGATAAAGAATTGAAAGGTTTGATGTTATGAAATAGTGTCAAAGATGCATTTGAATGTGAAGCCCTAAGTAGGAAAGGGTGTATTATTAATGGGACCACATTCCAAGCAAGGCAAGTGGGTTGAACACATTTCTTGGTTTAGAAAATGTTAGACATCAATGATGCTATTAATTCTACAGAGAATTAAGACCATAAAAGTTCATTATAATATTGGTAACAATTTTCAATTACTGGAAGGAATGATATTTTAATTTGTAGGGCACTTTTAAGATCTAGGAGAAGAATCCGTTGGATAGTGTAGGGTAGAGAGAATAAATTATTGTGATCTAGGGGTAGAGAACAACACACCTGGGCTTTTTATTAGATTTCGTTTTAACTTCATCAGATTTAGCTCAAATATGCTCTGGAAGTCACTAAGATCCAAAAAGAAACAAAAATAAAAAGCTCTGTTTATTCTTCCTAATAAATCAAAGGGATCATTGTTTATTAATGTGATCCTAAACCACTTTTTCAGGTCTAATTTTATTTATTTTATTTATTTGTGTTCATTTTGTTTTGGGCTCTATTATTTGGTTGATCGTGACAAGTTTTATAATGTGGCGAATAGTGCTTCGTAGAACGCAATAGCAGCACATGGTTGAGTCAAACATCAAATTATCACAAGAGAGCCAAAATAGTCACGAGTTTTGCCCGTGTGTGCAAAAGGCAAAATACACGCGCGCAACACACACACTGCATCGTAAATCATAATATTAATATAAATATATAGTACCATTTATAAAATTAGTCAAATAAGTTGTATATTGGTCCATGTTTGAAAAATGAAACCATACAATTTTCAAACAGGGTCACTGCGTTTTTATTTATTGATATTGTCAGAGTTGGACATAATAATTGCTTTGAATTTAAAATGAATATCTGCGTTTTTTAATTAATTCATGAAAGTAAATAATTCAGTGAGGAATTAAGCAAGCAACTAACAGTTTTAGAACAACATTAGAGGAAAAGTAAATTTGAGAGAAGAGGTTGTGATTGAAGTTGAATTCCACATGGGATTTCAAATGTGAGGATACGCACCCAATACCTAACTCTGGAATTGAGGTCAGAGTCATCGAGTTTCCTTTGTTCAAAGTTGGATATTTAATTAGTTATCTTTCATTTTTTTAATCATTGCTTTGTTGAATTCTTCTCGTACTTCAACTTTTGTCATACATATGATTTTGCCGATGTGAGGAAAGTATATGAATGGATTCTCAGATTACGTTTAGATACAGAAAGAAATGTTCTACATCATTTACCAAAAAGAACACCGAAAATGTGTTAATCATTTTAAGGTTTTGGGAGGTTTTGTGTTTTTTAGAGTGGTTTTAATGTTTTAGATTGGATTCAGGTCTCATTAATGTTGTGTCTCTCCAATAAAATTCCTTCTATAAACCTAACACAAGGAATGGGAGTTACCCAAAAACTTAATCGCATGAGGAAAAAGAAAATACTCTTAAAATATACAGGTTAACTGGGCCTAAAAGATGTATGATACGTTATAACTTTGCATATTACTTTCTGCAGCCCCACAAGTACGAACTGCACTCCCTTAATAACATGAAAAGATAAATACTTTTCACCATTGCTCCACACCACACTATCACTGCTGCCACCACCGCGGCGCGCTGCAGAGGAAGACAAGAAAGAAAAGGCATAAAAAAACTTGTTTTGAAAAATCTTCCTTAACACATGTCATATGTTCCGGAAAGTTCTTTCCAAATATATTTCATGTAGGAGTGTTTCAGAATTATTTCTGAAAGCTTGTTTCAGAATGCATTCTACACGTTCCATTTAATTATCTACCACAAATCTCGTTCCAAAAATTTTGTTTTAGAAATCTTCTTCTGAAATTTTGTTCCAGAAATTCAAAAAAATTCTTTCCGGAAAATTTTCCAAACATTTATTCTAGTAGAACTAGAAGTAACTTTACAGAGGGTGGTTATTTTAAAAATTTGAACAGGTGAATAAAGAAATTGTTGGGGTGTAGGAAGTAAAAGCCTACAACGTTTCCCCCTCCTTCGGTCCATGTGCTCTTTTTCCCAATGAAAATTGAACGAAAAAAACTATTTTGATATATTCTTTATAATAGTAGTTAGAAATAATGATAAATTAATTGTAATAATAACCCTAAAAATATAGACCGCCTTGTGATTGTGTGTGTAATTGTTTATAAAAACTAAATTAGAGAATATTATCTCCATGTATGACTTCTGCATGTTTTACAACAATAAGAAGGCATGCTATATAGCAATAAAATGTGCACTTTATCGTAATATTTGAGATGCGTGATAATTTCTTTCAAATAAACCATAGACAACAGATTAAATAGAATTAATCAAACGGATCAAACAAAAGTGGTGGACCCATATACATTGATGCAACCAAATCTAAAGTCTATGTACATGCCTTGGGCCAAATTCTTAGGGGGTCGTAAATCTCAATGAACGAGGACATCGTTATTTGAACTACTTGAGAAAGAAGATGCGTAACTTCACATATCTATTTTGCACCAAAACTACAATATGCACCAATATGTTTAATATATTGGAATGGTCACCTTCCTAGTTAATTTATCGGCTAAGTTCTATGTTCCGTATGAAGAGGGATATCAAAATTGTTAATGTAGACATGTCTTGGGAACAAGTACTTAACAGAAACTAGAACCCTTGAATCAGAATCGCACTCTAACAATTATCGCATTGGCCACATCATCCACTGTGGCTATGGCTACCTAGAATATAGAAATCGACAAGGAAGACTAACAACCAAACCTTCTATTCTGTCTACAAAGCAACATAATACTCCACTTGACATGGAACAAAGGATGCATGTCATTCTTCTTCTTCAAAGTCCATGAGGAAATCAGTCAAGTTTTCTGAATCGTCTACAGCTTCTTCCAGTGACATAGGACCATCTTTCTTTGGCTTTGGCTGCATATTCAAGGAGAGGAAGGGATGATTTGTCAATTAAACAATGAGATATACCAGAAAGCCTTTGATTCATTACTTAACTAGAAAATAGATCACACCAGCAGAGAAACAACTACTAGAAAATATTTTATTTACAACACAGTACCTTTGACTTGCGAAGCTCAGGAGTACTTTTCAACACACTCCAATAATCACTAAGCTTCTCTTCCCCCTCTTCCTCTACCTCCTCAACATCACTATCCTCTTCATCCTGGTCAATAGAGAGAGAAACAAGGGAGAAAATGTTTCTTATATCCAATCATTTTGGAATAAAACTAACGAGACAACTACTACAAATGAAATTCTATTAAAATGACTGAACAGAAGCTCACATCATTTTCCCCAATGTCAACAGCTTTGGCCATAGCTTCATCCATGTCCGTCATCTGCCATAATACAAAACAAAGGGTATTGACAGGTCAAAGGTAGTATTAAATGAAGGAGGATAAAAAGCAGAAAGTAATTGTTATAAGTGGTTCATAACTTGATCTGAGTAAAGGAAGAAGTTCAAGTGAAAAAACCAACCAATACTATAAGTTATTCCATAATAATTCTGTTGTCAATGAGTTATAAATCCGTTTAAAACTTTTGGGAACTTTCGAAAAGGTCATGTCTACCCGCTATAAATTAGATATGAGGATCATGAAAACTTATTCATGATAGTATAGGTTGCCGTGATAAAGAGAAAACTTACTCATGAAATATGTACTTTAAAATGGATCTTCCCGGTTTTATGGCTCAACTTTAACAAATAAATTCAAAGAATAAAGATATTTTTCTTATTTGAATTTGTAGCTTTCTCTACCATTTTAAATTTCCATCTAGATTCCCATCTATTGTGTCAACGGAGATCATTGTTTACGAGTAATGAGATTTTAAGGTTCCTGATAAAATGATAATTTTCCACCCCATTAGGCAGAATTGATATATTGAATTGGAAAAAAGACAAGTAACACTCATTGCCTCCTTGGTATATGTGAGCAAAACTTAGTTCACGACAGCCAACTAAAATTCCCATGCTCTGAGTCTACGTAACTCTGAGCTCTTGCCCCTCAACATTAGTTGAGTGTATCCAGCTTTCACCTTTCTTTTAGTTCATTCTTTTTGCACAAGTGAATCTAAGCTAAACCAAGTTAAAGCAAATCATACAAAACCAAACAATAAATCTCTTCAAGAAAGAAATTCCCTATATGCAACTCATTAGTCTGCAAAATAATCCAATCAATTAATATTATCAAGCTCAAACTTCCTTACCTCAACTTGTTCAGTCTTTTCCTCAGCCATATTCTTGTCAAACTCTTCCCTTGAAATGAGTTTCCCATGCTGATCGTATAAACAACAGAAATTCAGAAATTGTGGCATAAATAAAATAATCACCACTTTTATTAAAAAATTGGTCTTGGCATCATGTAAGTGTGAAAATGAATGTTTCAACAATCAGTAAAACAGACAAAAACCATTATTTTGAGGGCAAAAATTTGGCCAATGACTACAGTACGACACTTGTAACAGTATGCCAAGTGTTTAGGGGGACTATCCTCATAAAGTAACAAATAACAGTAAATTGAAAGGATTGGAACAGAAATGAATCTAACAGTAACAGATTCATCTTCATCTCATAACCAACATGGAGAATTGTCTTACTTTTTTTTTTTAAGGAATTCGAGAGAAAAGTAAGACAAGATATTGAGTTAAAACCATCACACTATTTTGTAATAATTAAGTTATGAAGTGGATAAAAATAACAATAAATTACCATATGAAGCTCACATTTTGGAGACAGTATAAGTAGTATCAAGCACATAATTTAAACAGTGTGAAAATTTATGCCAATTCTGTTAGCACACCATCCTGGAGATATATGTTCATATTCATCTAAAGAGACTAACTGTTGCAAAGTACTCCCATTTTTACGAAAAGAAGGAGTAATCAGAAAATAACCTCCTTAAGATAAGCCACCATATTTGGTGTTGGGTCATGAAAATTTGGCCCCCTGTAGTCAATCACTTCATTTGGATCTTGAATATAGTTCACAGTCGGGTAAACTGGATCTCCGCCCCATACTGCAAGAAAGACGAATATTTTTTAATCAAATATTCTGAATTAAAAAATTATCAGTAAAGTGAGCAAAATTGTTAGATAAAAAGATGCCAATGCATAAATTATGTCATGATGACGACAGACAACAGGTGAATAGTTTAATAGTAATTATTAGAGGTAAACGTATATGACCTTTAATTAAGTAAACAGGAAATAAATGCAAGCCCGGAGTTTCAAGGAGGACAACAAGATGTAAGATGCTGAAAACTCCGAGTTAATTATAGTGAAATTGATATAGAAAAAAAAAAGAATAAAAGACTTTCGAAGAAAAGCAGATGATCAGTAAATAGATATAATAACAAAAAGGAAAGTTCTCCTTTCTGATATAACTTCAGTCAATTATTCTCTTATTTCTTAAATAAATTAAAAATTGGTCCAGATAAGAGCATACATAGTAGTGTTTTTTTTCTTGAGAAAAAAAGGCCATTAAATGGTTCTTTAACAAACAGCTAATTAAAGTGAAACAAATTCAAAATCATAGAAATAAGAATGGCCATGTGCCATTAGATGACTGGAAACTAAAAAGATACAGTCATGACATAAATATTTAAGTTTTAAAGTCAGTACTTTGCTTAATCTGATCTTCCCTCATTCGCATTGCTAAAGGATCCCTTTGAATTCGATAATCAGTCCCCATCATTACGCGGTACTCTCTGTCGGTTTGGTGGCAAAACATTTCAATTAGTTGTGCATTTTCATCTTCTCCAGTCTCTTCAAAATGTTTCTGAATAGCTTCGCGAGATGTGTCCCTTTTCCATGCTTTCACCCATTCTGAATAGTATGCAATTGGACCGTCTCTTTCCAGTCTATCTTGCTCAGCCTGAAGCCTTCAAAAATCAAGAGTATTTTAATTGATTCAATTATGTGATTAGACAAAATAATACAGGAAGCTTTTGTACTTGACATTTTCCCAGTTTGAAAGCAAAAATAAAATGAAGTGGGAAGAATTTTTATGCCAATTCAAGATAAAATGATTTTGAATTTTAAAATTAATTCTTCTGTATGAATTTACAATTAAGAAAAATTAAATTCAACCCCACACACTTATGCTTAGGCATACTAAAACCCAACACAGCCCATTGTAGGTAGGTTTTCTCAATATTTTTTCTTGCGTTCAACTGTGCTCTTTACTTTTGCTTTAAAAAAAACTAATAGTATATTTTCCTTTCCTTTTGAAAAGATACATATTTAATGAGTCTTGTAATCCGTTGTTCACCAAGTACATCCGTTTTAACAAGGAAGCAAAAACTCAAACTTGAACCTTTTAAATGAATGAAGCATATTGACTGGTACCACTTTTTTTAACTCGGTTTATTATAAAGTACATATAATGGAGGGGCTTAAATAAACTTGGAGCAGCATATATGTTCGGCCAGGAAAGCAAGAACTTTGTCAAGTTACCCTCCTTACAGTTAGTTAATTCATGATGTGATTTGCGTCAAGTAATCTTCTTAGCATGTGAGGTTACTCACATGCATTTTCTCAGTCCTTTCAGAATTTTTTCCAATCTTCAAGCAACTGCTGTTTAACCTATCTAGTTAATCACTTTGTTTGCACCTCTGATATGCTTTACATTTAGGATGCACTACAAGAATACCATTTTTATTTCTAGGATTATCAGAACTATGTTGTTAGTCAACAATACCTTTCTTGTTTGTAAATTTCGCGCCTTGCTCGATAAAGGGCAGTTTCTGTTAATGTCGGTTCTTCACCGTGAAGCTTTATTTGTCCAGTTTCTGCCATAGCTTTCAGGAAAACCTGAAAAATGAAAGAGAAGTAGAGGTTCAATATGTAAAACTTAATAAACAAAACAGAATTTGTGACTTCAACATATATGACTGGCTTTTAGACCTATTGTTTGATGAACATGACCGTGTATGATCTAACAAAATAAAAGTATCTCACATGGGGACGGGGAGCACCTTACAAGAAAATGATTTTACATCCCAAATCATTGTAGTCATTTAACCAGATTGCCAACAGAAAAAATGAACTGCCCACATGACCTTTTAATTTAATCCATTAATTGACCATGGTGAATTTATCCACAGACAAAATAAATTCCGACCATAAAGCGCAAAATCGAAAATGAACACTAACCGTTTCAACATCAGGTTTCCTCCTTTGCCACCTAGACCATTGCTCTTTCTCCGGCTGTTTCCAATTCCACCACAGCTCCTCATTGGGAAGTATCCCCTCCATCGGCTTTTTAGCCTTTGGATCAACAAACGGATGAGGAAGTCCAACTCTCTTATTGAACTCATATTCACTCAATTCTTCCTCCTCGGGTTCAGACTGATAAACAACAAAGTCAGACGAGTGATCCTGAGATTCTTCGGAGGACTCAACCAAAAGCTCCGAAGAGCCAGAACCAGCACCAGTAAATTCAACAATGGGCTCAGACGAAGAAGAAGAAGAAGAAGAAGCAGCAGGAACAGAAGCCTTGAAGTTCTTCCTCCTGCTTCCAGGCTTGGCTCCATAAGATGGAGAGGTTGATGATTCAGCAGTTGGAGCAGGTGCCCTAGCAGCTCTCACACGACTGGCAGTTCCCTCAGGCCAATACTCCTGACTGGGAATACTCGCTCGGGCACCGGAGGCCGGCTCGACTTCGCCGGAGGTGGAGTCAAAGTAAATGTGATAGGGTGGCCGCTCCACTGATACATGCTTAATGTGCTCCTCGTCTTTGTTTTCGCACTTTATGCAAGGAACCCTCCTTCTTCTACAGTAATTGCTTAAAGTAACTCCAGGTTGCACCATACCAGCACCAACAAGGTACGACGATGGTGGTGCCTATAATAAGGTTTGGTTTCAATTTTCAACCATTGTACAATACAAACTAAATTAGCCAAATTTCTCATCCAACAATGGCATGTAATATAAGAAATTGATTTCCTTTTTTGTTTATATCGTTAATGTAAAATGCAGATAAGGCGAAAAGTTGAAGTTAGAAGGGTAACCTGGAAGCGATTGAAGGACAAAATGGGGATGAGATTGGAATGAATGGAAGCCATGAGCTCCCACTGAAGCCTGGGTTGCCCAAGCGTGGATGACGAAATTCAAAACGGCGTCGTTAATGGTTACTCCGTTACCGAGAGATAGAGTTGCAGCGATGGAGAGGGAACGGTGCTTCTTTATCGGTTATCTCTATTTACTTTTCCATCTGGATAAAACTCTTCATTACTTGTAAATTGTAAGAAAAAAAAATCATTTTATTAGTCTTCATTTTCTCTTTTTTAAAATGTTTGAACATAATATTACATTAAATATTAGAGAAATTGACTTAATTGTTTCATGTCCTATCTAATTTCAATCAGAGAGACATTTGATTAAAAATACAAAACTATTCCAAATGCGAGTCTCTTACTTATAAAAGTTTCTAATCAATAAAAATATTATTTTAAGGTAAATTTTATAATAAACTGCTTAAAACTGAAGAGAATAATATTGTTTATTAATAAATAACAAAGATTGTAAACCTACTAAATATGTATTTTTATCCATCGTATCCCTAAATCAAACATAATCTGAATATTGATAAATTTATTATTTGTGTATTTAAAAAAACTTGAAATCAATTTGACTTGTGACTTATTGTTTATATTAAGTTGCGATATAATACTTAATTTCTGTATTAATTTGAAATCAATCTGACTTGTGAACTATAGTTTAGATTAAGTTGTGGAGGAATACTGTAAAATGTAAGTTTTTAATAAAAATACTTTCCGTGAATCGAAAAATTCATTCATTATTGTGATTTTATTCTTAGTTAACAAAAATATTAGATTGAATTAATTCAATTTTAATGTTATTTTGAAATCAGTTTAAATTGAATCTCAATTTTTTTATAATGGAATGAAATCCATAGCTAGCTACCTGCACACACAGAAAATGACATTGTCCCAGCGCTACGCAAGCTAACAAATTATTGGATAAAAGAGGAGAGAGAGAGACATCATAAGCGGAATTTGGAGATAGCTACGTTAACCGTTTTCGTCGCTCCTTCAGTTACTGGCTTCTTGTGTGTGGAGCATCGTCACTTCCATCTTTCTTTCTTTTTTTCTACCTTTTCACCTTCCTCGACCCTCCAATATCTCAATTTATCAATCTTCAAACAACAATCCGTATTCCAAATAATTAATTAGATATATGAATAATAATGGCATTCACGAAGCAGGGGTCAAAGTCCGAACCTTTTCGTCGGGAAGGTCAAACGTGGTGATCATTCATCTCTATCAAAATCTATACTCTAATGGGTCCTTCTGCAATTAACCTTCGTTTTGTTAATTTCATAATTGTTAGGTTCCCACATAAATAAAAATGTAACCTTGTATCCCTTGACGATTTTTTCATCACTTTGTTTTTGAATTCTCCTAATTTGGATCATTTATACTAATATTGTTTTGCATTCAGGGTCTGTACGACAGGACTACCAAGTGATGTTACCGTTGAAGTTGGCGAAATCTCTTTTTTCCTCCACAAGGTGCTTGTTCCTATTTAGCGTAAGACAAAACTTAGATGCATGTGCTTTTAGGTTTGCTTTAAAAATTGATATAAGTTGCCACGGTGAAGAGCTTCAATCTTGACACGAGAACAACACTAGAAGCCCCTGAAGATCTGCGTCCAAGTTTTATTCTTTCACATGTTGCATGCATTCAAGAGTTGATTTTTCCCCGTCTCTTGAACTTCTATGACTTTGAATGTCTTCTCAAGTTGATCCTTAGTTTGTTTCTACGTTTGTGTTTGTGATTTTGATGCAGTTTCCATTGCTTTCTAGAAGTGGCCTACTGAAGAAACTTATTGCAGAGTCCTCTAATGAGGATGGATCAAGTTGTGTTTTGCAACTTCATGATGTTCCTGGTGGAGCAAAAACATTTGAGGATATAACCAGCTTCTGCTACGGTGTAAAAATAGAAATCACATCATTAAATGTAGTCAGCCTAAGATGTGCAGCTGAGTACCTGCAAATGACTGAAGAGTATGGTGAAGGGAATCTCGTTGCACAGACTGAGACTTTTCTCAATGAAATTTTCAGCAATTGGCCAGATTCCATAAAAGCCCTTGAAACATGTGAGGAAGTGCAACCCTTTGCGGAAGACCTCCATGTAGTTTCAAGATGCATTGATTCCTTAGCTATGAAGGCTTGCTCAGATCCGAACTTACTCAGCTGGCCAGTGGCTGCACGTAATTACAAGCAAAATCAAGCAGACAACCATGCATTATGGAATGGAATTTCTACTGATACAAGATCTTCTCAAAGTGACTATTGGTGGTTTTATGATGTGTCTTTGTTAAGCCTACCCTTTTATAAACGACTCATTATGGCAATTGAAGCAAAAGGAATGAAATCTGATGTTGTTGCTGCATCTCTCATATATTATCTTAGAAGGTTTCTCCCCTTGATGAATAGGCAATCAAGCTTCACTGATAAAGGCCATGCTACCATTCCTAGTACTTCCGAAGCAGACCAAAGGGCTCTACTTGAAGAAATTGTGGAGCTTATTCCTAATAAAAGAGGGGTCACATCCTCAAAGAATTTGCTTAGGCTGCTTCGTACAGCCATGATATTGAGTGCAAGTCCATCGTGTAGAGAAAATTTGGAGAGAAGGGTAGGAGCTCAACTGGACCAGGCTGCACTTGTGGATCTTCTCATTCCAAATATAGGATACTCAATGGAGACACTATATGATATTGACTGCATCCAGAGGATCCTTGATCATTTTATGTCTATATATCAGCCTGCATCTGTAGCAGCTTCTCCATGTATAACTGAACAGGGGGCATTGATGACTGGAGCTGATGCATTGACACCTATGACAATGGTTGCAACTTTGCTTGATGGATATCTTGCTGAGGTGGCTTCAGATACTAATATGAGCTTGGCTAAGTTTCAGGCACTAGCTATTGCAGTTCCAGATTACGCTAGGCCACTTGATGATGGTATATACCATGCAATAGATGTATACCTTAAGGTTAGATCATTTTGGTTAGCCAATATTAACTTGTCTCATGTTTCTGGTTTACTAAATGTTTTGGTATGTATATGACTTTTGAAACAGAATTGAAATTGGGGAAGAATGAACCGAGTTAGTATTAGTGATATTTGAAAGCTACTGCTTACTGCCTTATCCGCAGTTATATTAAGAATGAAAATAAAATTAAACTCATGACAAAGAAAAAAGGGTTTTTAACAGGTCTATTTGGTGAGTGAATCTCTCATAGAACAGAGCCGAATGGAAAAGAACGTTACTAGGTTTCATATTTTAGATTATTTAAAAGTGTGATGGAATCGAATGGATGGTGCAATGAGGAAATGCACTAAATTCCATTTCATCCAACATATTTTCTTGTTCTTTCCTCCAATTTGGAGAATATGGACTGGGACCAACTTTTTCTTCAAAAGTTCAATCATAAATCTAAACAATGAAATGGTAATTTTGTTTTATCTCAATATGCTTTAGAGATCCTAACCCCTGAGAACGACCTCGCAAGAGTAATATAACATTATTATATGATCATTCTAATGAAAAACTCTGACAACTACAGATACATCCATGGCTGACAGATTCTGAACGGGAGCAACTCTGTAGATTGATGAACTGTCAAAAGCTCTCACTGGAAGCAAGCACTCATGCAGCACAAAATGAAAGACTGCCTCTACGAGTGATTGTTCAAGTCCTGTTTTTTGAACAGCTTAGACTGCGCACATCTATATCTGGGTGGTTCTTTGTTTCTGACAATCTTGAGAACGGACCTCGCCACAGTGGGAATATCCTCCCTAATGATGATCCTTGTCAACGGGACACTGCAGAGGGAAATGAAAACTTGAGGGAACGTCTTTTGGAACTGGAGAAGGAATGCTCAAGCATCAGAAGCGAGCTCCAGAAGTTGACTAAGACAAAGAAAAGTTGGAGTATTTTACCAAAAAGATTTGGCTTTAGAAAAAAGTCAGAGAGTTGCAATGACAGTAATATAAAGACATCAACTTCCACTACGAATGGAAAACCAGATCATGGAAATGGTTGACAGATTTCAATGAACTTCATAACAGCACAAGTAAGTGGAGATGATTATTTCCTTCTGACTTGCATTCTATTTGTTATGTGTCTGTAACTTGACAATCAAATTTGTTGGTAGAGAAGAAGTTCATGGGGTGCTATTCTCACATTTCTTACATTACTGTGTCTGACAGGAGGAATTGTGGTCGTCACAACTTTATGTGTTGCAGAAACCCAACATTCTGTTCCTGCTTTTTGTCTGATCTTTAGTTGTGAGATGGTTGTATACAGTCAATGTTTTAGCTCTATTTATTTCTTAGTATGGTACATACAAACGTGAGATCCTGTCAGATTTGAAACTCTTTGGTGATTATGGTGCACTTTCTGATGGGGGCTCTTAGGGGTGTCCATCCTTTTTTTCCAGTGACACTGACTCTTGATTTTCCATATTTTCTGTCCATCAACAAAGTGACTAACCCTATTCATTCCTTAGCTAACCTGTGTAGATTATCTGGAGTAGTTTCTTGTTTGAAGAACCCTTGGCTCACTGTTGGCAAATACTAGCTGTGTATATCCATTTACTCCCGAAGGATGTATCTGACCATGTTGTTTAATGACCACTTGAATGCGGCAGCATGCAGAAGTTGCGTGTCGATAGGTAGATAGGTAGATGGCATAGACACTGTAAATACAAAACTACATGCACATGCGTATGGAGTAGGAAAATAATGATAATATCTGTATCTTGCATTTAGTTAGTGACTTAACAATTTTAGTAAAAACTGAGAATTGCGATAGAGGAGATGAATAGCATGTTTTGTTCCCTTTTCAAACTTTTCATATTATAAGATGCGAATGTATTGCATTTACTGAAAACAGACAACGGACGCGCATTGAGTGATTGGGAACGGCAATCCAAACAAGCGTGAGAATAAAATTTTAATTAATTGGTATATAAGCAAAATCTATTATTTTAATCAATCGCTATGCAAACCGAACAGTTTGGTTACCGGCAAGTATATTTCTACAATTCCTCGTATAGTAAAACAAGATGTTGCTGACAATATTCTTTAGTCCAAGCACTAGTATCCTGAACACAACAAACATGAGAATTAAGCACGTATTTGATTTTAAAAAGATCTTTTGGTTTTGAAAAAAATTCAGTTACGTTGTGACGCAACTAAAATACAATCATGCCTCAAATACTTCAGTAAAAATCACCATATTGATAACTTTTTTTCTTCTGAAGAGATATGCTAGGACATGCAATGACAGACGTCATATAGCTTCTGGGAGTGTTAACAGCAGGTACTCACTCTGGAATGGTGAATAAGGGGATTGATTGAACACAGCGTCCATGTCCTGTGAGAGGAATCTTCCTGAAAGAATGCGAGATAGGGGAGTGATAAAAACACCAGACTGCGGTTGGATAGATATGAACATTATAGTTCATGAGTTCTGAATGGGAGAGACCTCTCACACCCTCTATCAGATAAAATATATTCTATGGTTAAGGAATTCAGACCGAATTTGAAAATCAATCACCGGTTACAAATAAAAGACAGATCTTGAGGCACATACATGTGTACACGGAGAATAACGAAGTTTTACCCATTGTAGTGGGACGTGAGCGTACTAGAGAATAAGCAAAGAACTGTTAAACTGTAAATACAGTGTTTGCCAATGACTGTCAAACTGCAACACAGACCGTGTCTAAGCTTTTCCGAAAAGAAATAATCATATTACCGTTTGAAAATTGGGAAATGTTCTATAAACTACTTTTGGGGGCATTCAAAAACATCAGTTAGCTTATTGATTAAGCAATTAATAATCACATGGCAGATTTCGCTCAAATGCCAAAATAGAACTAGAGTACAAAGAATCATCTATCCACGAACAGTCACAAGCGTAGAAGTTCGGGTCTGGTGAATATGTTAATTTGATTTCTATAGAAAGAACCGTATCCAAAGGAATATATTTATATAACATGTTGAATTAAAGACTGGTTATGTAGGGCTATAACCTTAGTTTCCCTTACCACGTAATCACTATGAAAAAAAAAAAAAAAAAAAAATTAAAACTGCGACGGCTTACCATCTTCAATTTGAATATTTGGCATTTCAAATTATAGAACGAAAAGACACGTAAATTCAGATAAAATCGAACTCGTAAATGTAGATTCATGTGTGTTCTAACATTATAGAATTAAAAAGCAAGAGGCATAAGCAAACACTGCATAAGCTCCAATACATCGTTCACCCATAGCAAGGGATATACATTATTCAACTAAGGGAACTTTAGGAAGTCAGAATTACATTTAGAGCTTATCCCATTCACAACACATAGTATACTGCGTATAAACACACCTGAAAACAAAGAAAACAAAAATACACACGATGTTAATGTCTAAGTCGAATTATTAGAATTACAAACATGTCAGAAAACAGCTTGATTGCAGAAGAACATCGAAACTAAAAAACCCTAAAATATGAAAACCCTAATACCGACTTGAAAACGATTAAAAGAAGATTTTAGATGGAAATACTTTGAGTTTAGTTGTAGTATAGTTCGAGACCCATGCCGTCATGAATCTCATAATCCTTCAGAGTGATGTGATCCTTATAGATGGTGTACCACTTCTGGATGCGGATCTTGTCGGCTCTGGTGCCCGTCTGAGCCGCCACAAGCTTCTTCAGATCGCCGATGGTATCATCGTCGTTGCACTTCACGCGCACCTTCTTCCCTAGTCGATCGTTCAACACCACCTCGATCATCTTCGCAATGCAAACAACCCTAATTCCCAAATTCCGAACCAAAGTTATTCCTTTGTCTAGAGGCTTTCTTTAATGAGAAAAGTCGTATTTATAGTTACGTTCATCGCCTCGCATTGCGTGTCGACCAAGTTTGACTTGGCTAATAATATTTAAATTTTCAGAGAGAAAAAATAAAATCTATATTTACAAAATTATATATGGAGATTTATCTTACATATATCGATCCTTTAAAAATTTAACTCCTTTATCGTTTCTTTTAATTTAAAAAAACTATTTTTAGTAAAAAATTATCTAAAAAATAAACAAAAATGATTTTTTATTATAAAGTATTTATACTTATTTTTTAATAAAAATACATTGAATTAATTTAAACATTAATAAACTTAACTAAGAAAGACAAAAAAAAATAATGAGACCTATTTAAAACATTTTAATACAAATTGAAATCAAACAATAATTTAACCTTGGTATTTTTTTTTCTTTTTTTTTCCTTTTTCTACAATAAAAATGTAAAAATGTACGGTCCCACTTTTACATAGAGACTTTCATCATTATTTTTGGTCACACATTCTTAATTAAAGATGATAATGTCTATCCGTAATTAAAAAAAAAACATTCATATATTCATAAATATTATATGCAAATTAATGTGCATTATTTGTGTCACTAAAATTTTATTGATGAACGTACTTTTTGACATGTATAAAAAATTATGTACTATTTCTGTATTATTTTTCATCGTCATTGAAATCATTTTATGTAAGTTAAATTAATTTTACACAATATTTTGTTTATATTTAGACAAAATAATTTATTTTAAACACACTAACACCTTTTAATATGAAAAAACAGACCAATCTGACTTAAAATGAAAATTTCAGATGGAAACAGTGAAACTTTTTGACAAAAATAACGCGTATTTTAAGTATTGCAAGTAATCATTGTTTTTAATTTTCTCGTTACTTTTTTGTAAAAGAATTGGAAAAAAAACAATTTTATATTCACATGTTTATGAAAATCACTAATTTTCATAGCATAATATGTATCATTTACCATTTATTATGTAAAAATGTTTAGCACGTAACAAAGACCTTAAAATAACCTCACAAATGTTATATTCTTTACATATAAACTGGTGTGTCTAAGAACATTTTTAAACACTCTTAAGATACTACTAAGTAACACTAAATAATTTATTTTATATCCTGATAAAATTATTCTTTGGCAATGTATATTTAAATAATTTTGAAAACATTTGTTACATATTTTAAAATCTGATCTCCTTAATATCATAAAATTACTTTCAAAATAATATGTTTAGCCTTAACGAAACTTGTATATTACTAAGTTAATTTTTCCTGAAAATTTTTTTTGAGAAACTATGATGTTGACTCAAATCTAATTACAAGTTTATAAAATTATTTGAATTGTTGTCTCAATCTAATGTTCAATACTATATTTGATGTATCTAAAACCATTAAAGTTAAGTTTGAATGTTACATTTGTTTTGTATAACCATGAGGAAGTTCCAAATAAGACCTTAGTGAAAGATGTACGATGAAGGAAGAAAAGAAGGTTAGCTGAAAAGTTTAAAGATACGTTCGCTTGAACTCATGGTAAAGATACAATAATCTACAAAAAAATGGATATGAAAAAAATATCATATTCTCATTACTTCTAAAATCCCATTCACTCTATTTTGCAAAGATTTAAAATAATTTATATCAAAATATTGTATTTTCAAATCAAAAGAAAAATATTTTATAGAGTTTGACAACTATTCGAAATTTATCTGACAAGAATAATATTAAAAAAAAATCTTATTATTTGTAAAACAAAAAGTGAAAAGTATTGAAAGATATTGTTAATAGGGTGTAAACAAATTTTAGGTGTCGAATAGGTGTAAAAAAGTTTTTAAGTGTCAAATGGGTGTCAAAATATTTTAGGTGTCAAAATATTATTGTCTCAAAATTGAAAGAAAAATATTTGATAGAGTTTGGCAACTATTTGACATTTATCTAGGAGTAGGATAATATTAAAAAGTTAAATTTGTTATTTAAAAGAAAAAGATAAATTGAAAAGTGTTGAAAGATGTTGTTGAAAGAGTGTAAAAAGGTTTTAGGTGTCAAATGAATGTAAGTAAATTTTAGGTGTCAAATGATGGTTGTAAAATTATTTTAAATGTCAAATGAGTAAAAAATATTTTAAGTGTCAAAATATTGTTGTCTCAAATTGAAAGAAAAATATTTGATAAAGTTCGATAACTATTTGACATTTATCTAAGAGTAGAATAACATTAAAAAGTAAATCTTGTTATTTGTAAACAAATATAGAAAAAGTCAAAAGTATCAAAAGATGTTGTCAAAAAGGTGTAAAAAAGTTTAAGATTTTAAATGAGTGTAAAAAAGTTTTAGGTGCCAAATAAGTGTAATAATATTTTAGGTGTCAAATAAGTGTAAAAGAATTTTAGATGTCAAATGATGGTAAAAATAGTTTAGGTGTCAAAATATTGTTGTCTCAAATTAAAAGAAAAATATCTGACACAGTTTGACAACTATTTGACGTTTATCTAGGAGTAGAATAATACTAAATAGTAAATATTGTTATTTGTAAAAAAAAAAAAAACTGAAAAGTACCAAAAGATGTTGTCAAAAGAATGTAAAAAAGTTTTGAGTGTCAAAATGAGTGTAAAAAAATTTTAGTTGTCAAATAGGTGTAAAAATATTTTAAGTGTCAGATGGGAGATGGGTGTAAAAAAAAAGGTGTCAAATGGGTGTAAAAATATTTTAAATGTCAAATGGATGTAAAAGAAAAAAAAATTATGTGTCAAATTGGTTTCAAAATATTTTAAGTGTCAAAATGTTGTTGTCTCAAAGTAAAAGAAAAATATTTGATAAAGTTCGATAACTATTTGACATTTATCTAGGGTAGAATAGTATTAAAAGGTAAAACATGTTATTTGTAAAAAAAAAAGTGAAAAGTATTGAGGGATGTTGTCAAAAGAGTGTAAAAAAGTTTTAGGTGTCAAATTGATGTAAAAAAATGTTAGGTGTCAAATGAATGTAAAATACTTTTAAGTGTAAAAAATTGTTGTCTCAAATTTAAAGAAAAATATTTGATAGAATTCGACAACAATTTGAAATTTATCTAGGAGTACAATAGTATTAAAAAGTAAATATTGTTATTTGTAAAAAAATGTGAAAAGTACTAAAAGATGTTGTTAGAAGGGTGTAAAAAGATTTTGGTGTCAAATAAGTATAAAAGTATTTAAATATCAAATTAGTGTAAAAAAAATTTAGGTGTTAATATGTTATTGTCTTAAATTGAAAGAAAAATATTTCATAGAGATAGACTATTATTTGACATTTATCTAGGAATATAATAGTATTAAAAAATATATATGGTATGAAAAACTTTTGATGATGAATATATTTTAAATTAAAATATAAAACTTAATAATGTACGTAAAGAATAAGAATTTCGATAACGACTTCTAATAAACCCGTTTTTTACAATTTTTTTTATTATTTTTATAGTCATTGTGTTTTTTATTGTCTTGCAAAAGTCTTTAGATAAATTTCTCAACATTTGTATTTTCACTATTTAATATTAATAAAACTATAATATTATTCGCTTATTAAACTGTTTTACTTTATCAAAATTAATAGATTATATGTAAAATATTTTATATTTAACTAACAATATAGAACTATTTTTCTTTACGTAACTATTTTTTTTTTTTGGCTTAAATATACATTTGGTTCCTATTTTTTTTTTTTTTATTTAATTTGGTTCTTATTT